>Ga0123342_1006784_pt1 | contig 15647 bp, 8 predicted proteins | sample Turbeawhitnodule_FD_89960 | JGI IMG/M metagenome (GOLD analysis project Ga0123342, IMG submission 89960) | Root nodule microbial communities of legume samples collected from Mexico - Turtle bean Mexico white nodule | ecosystem: Host-associated > Plants > Roots > Nodule | place: Mexico: Nepantla... | reverse complement strand
GTTTGGAGTGAACCAGTATAAACAACTGTGTACAATCTCTCTATCCCTAACTCTTTAATTTCAGTTTGTTTGTTGTTTGCTGGTATAAACAACCGATTGTTTCGAAGAAACAACCGATTGTTTCGAAGAAACAACCGATTGTTTTTTCTAGTATTACAGTTTTGCTTGCTATTTTGGCTAACTGAATTGCTGAATCAATTGGTTTATGAAATAAGTTCATTCTAGCTTTGAAAAGTTTGCGAAAACCCCTTTAAACAATTCACCCCCCCCCCCTCCCCTCTAGTTTAAAGCCATCTTTTCTAACAAGTTCTCCCAGACCCATGGTGGACAGGTAGGGAGCAGACAAAAAGTTCTCCTTAGGCCCAGAAGCTCGATGCGGGATGAATTTAAATTATCGTCGTAGTGCCCTAGCTGTTCACGTGCCATGCATGCAGCTCACCCCTGGAACACGACCCTCACGAACCATATCTTTCCAGTGGCTCTACACTTTGTGTTATGCCTGAACGCGTCATCCACTCTACACACATGGGCCCTTGTGATCTAGGCGTCTCCCTCACTGATAATTGGCGTGTGATATGGGATCCACTTCTCGTGGCCCATCTCTACTGCTTGAGTTTCCGATGTCCGACCTCTCCACACTGTCTAATGGCAAGTTGGTACATTCTGATGACCGATGTCTAACCACTCTTGGCTCCTTGGCGCATGTGCTTTGCGAGGAGCTGACCCACACCGCTCGTGGGACCCGCTTACGTGGCACCAACATTACCAGTGGTCAGTCAACGCCCAAAGACTGGTTGGTATAGTGTCCATCCTTGGTCATCTCCTTGTTGGCTTTGGCTTGGTTTGCATAAAAATTGGATACAAAATCATGGTGGATTGTTCATGGAACTCATGCACCAACACTTCAGAAGATAACTCTTATGCTACTTGGACAACCATGTTCTTCTTCTTGTTGTGAAAGAAATTGAAGTACCTATTATTTCATACATTCTCAGAAAATAAATAAGATGACACCTAAAAGGGAAGAGGATCTAGTATTTATCCATAGTTATCTATGTCTTCTCTCAATCCTCAAAATACAAAAGAAGAGGTAACTAAATTGTGGGATGTTGCAGGAGATGATTTTTCATTGGATGAAAATAGAATTCTTGAGATTGCTAATTTATCTCTTGATGAACTAGAATTAGAAGTTGTATTTTCAATGAGGATGAACAAATGTAAATTTAAACATTATAATTTAAATATGTTTATCTTTTGTTAGATTTTTTTTATAAATATATATATATATATATATATATATATATATATGTGTGTGTGTGTGTGTCGTGTTCTATATTTTTGAATTTAACCGTATCTCTGTATTCATATCCGTGCCGTGTCCGTGTCCATGCTTCATAGTTCCTAACATATATACCTTATTCTAACATACTAAGTTTAATGAGATAGTACAAGTTTACAACTTATATACTAACCAAGTTTTAAACACGTCAATATGCACCATTTTTTACATCAACTAAAAATGAGTATTCAAAATATATAAATATTATCCATCACAACCAACATATTCCATAATTCTAAATTTAAACACATTTAACCGACATATCAAACTTCAATTTGAACTTAATTCTTAAATCTAACTCAATTTGAATAAGTTGAGAAAGATAACTTAAGTTATTTAGAGCTCATAGAAGGAGAACGATTCATATTTTAGGGATTTAAAACAACAAAAACAGAAAACAAACAAATTTTAGACAAAAACTAAACTAATTGAGAGAACCAATTTTTCCAACTAACCAAACCAAAATTGAGCTTAAAGATAAGCACAAAGACAATCAAAAGACTTTTAAAGAAAAAAACACTTAGGAGGATTTGTAATTTCTGCGGTTAAAAATATCTTTAGGTTATCCATATTACTACAATTACTAGAAGATAATATTTAGTATTGAAAAAGATAAGAGATAGAATAAGACTCTAAAGAAAAAAAAAAAGGAGAAAAACCTAGAGAGATTGGGATGAAGTTTGAGTTGTATACATGAAAAAACAAAAGAAAAAAGGTTTAACATTTACATTAGAAGAACAAAAAGATTATGAAGTAAAAATAAACTTATTTTGGTTTGAATTTCAATTGGATATTAAATTAAAATTTAAGGTTATTTTAGTCTTTTTGGTCTTAGTACGAGTGCAATTAATAATTATTGGCTGGAGAAAGCAAAAATCCTTCAAACAGGCCTTCGATCCACTAATTTTAAACTTAAACAACTCACATGCCCAATTATTCCATGTGGGATTTATTTTTTTAAATCCCATATTTTCCATCATGCACCCTTATAAATATGAAAATTCTTTAAAAAAATACTTTCACATTATACAATTCAGAAACATTTTTTAACATAGAAGTCATTTTTTACTTTCAAATTATGTAATTATTATTTTTTTTAAATTATCTTTTAAATTATGCAATTCTAAATTTAAAAAAAATGTTGAAACTGTGTAATCCAAGATATTATTTTTTATAACTCAACACAGGTGAGAACGATAATAAAAATGGTGAGAATAGCAATGAGACAATAATGAGAAGGAATATCCATTAATGGGTTTTAACGTGGGCATCACAAACTATTAAATTAAGAACTTTACGACAAGATTCAGTGACTTGTATTTTAATGTTTTCTATTACACATGAGTCACACAAAAAGGTCAATAGAATCATTCCCGACAACACAAAAGGAATAAATAGTTATAATAATATATTTTCAGTAACAAAAATGTTATGATTATCTTGCTATACAAGAACGTGAACTTAAAAATGATGAGTTTTTAAACACCATGTTGGCACATACATAGCTTTTCATTTTCACCAAGTCCCTATTCAGCGTGAGTTCCTCTAACCCTCTTTCTCCTTTAAACTTTCCAAAAAGCTGAAGAAAAGAGATAAGAAAACGATGGGTGCTTGCTTGGTTCGCCACTCACTTATTAAAATACAATCCTTTTGTTTCTTTTTATAAACGGTTCTTACTTACATTAGGCACATTAATTAAAAGAAGTTACACGAATTAAATACAGTAAGTGCATCTTCTTATTGTATTTATTATATTTGGTTTAATGGATGAGTTATGGAATCATACAATGCTATTCAAGATCCTACATCATCTACTCTATTCAAAATTCACAACATCGTATATTTTATAAAATTAAGTTTCAAGTTTATTTTAACCATATTCTACATCCTACATCAATTCTATTAAAGTTTATAGATTATTTTTATAAAAATAAAATAAATTTAAAATTTATTTTAGTGATAATTTATTAGTATTAACAGATCACCTGAACCAATTGATCCAAGATCATGTTTAAAATTTTGTTTTCAAAAACAATTTTTTTACCATATTTTATTTTCTTAAATATACATTTGAAAATTAAATTCCAGAGTACATGTCCAAAGAAGAAGTCAAAATCCTTTTTATCTCTTTCTTTACCATAATCTTGAGGAAATAATTTGTCTCATAGAATACATTTATTCTACTGAAACCATGGCAATGAAAGAACGAAGAAGATTACTATGTATGGTCAATGTTAATGTTATATCATTTTCTTATTTTATAATAAAAAATAGTCTAATTTAATGGTTTTATTTGACCAATATGGAATTATTAAAAAATAAGTCAATAAATTTATGACATATTACAATTACTATATATACATAAACATTGCTTTCTTTGTGGGTTCGTAATATATTTCATGAAAATAAAATTTGAAAAGTGAGAAAGCGGCATGATAGATACCCTTCAACAAAAGCGGAATGAAAGGAAGGAAAAATCGTGTCAAAACGGGTAGAAGACGCGTCGTTTGGAGTTGAAAATAATAATTTTCTATGGGTCACTGTTGGTCTTTTTTTTTTGGTAGTTGGTTGTTTCATTCCCCAATAATCCTCTCCATTGCCGAATTCACCTTTATCAATAGAACGGACCGAACACGGCAAAACCAATGCACCTTTACGCCAAAGCTCCAAAATGAATCGCATCGAGCTTCATTGAGCTGTGCTGGATCTGTTGCTACTATTTCTGTGGTTTTTTCACTTGAATTGAACTCGTTAGGCTACTGAACTAATGGATCCGAGAGGTTTACTGATGTTAGTGGCGATTCTACTTGCGGAAATTTGTTGCGTTGCCAACGAAAATTTAGTGTTCCCGGTGGAGCGTCGGAAAAGGAGTTTAAGTGCTATCAAAGCTCACGATGCTCGCCGTCAAGGTCGAATTCTCTCCGCCGTGGATCTCAACCTTGGCGGCAATGGTCTCCCTACTGAGACTGGGTTCGTTTCTTTTGCTTCTTTCTTACCAGTGTCTTAACCGGATGGATATTTATTTGCATGTTATTAAAATTCATAAGAACTAAATATTTTTTTTTAATGTATAAACTGTTTTTTAGATTTAGAATGTATGTCTTAAATTGTACGATAAGTTTATATCCAAATTGAAACATATGGTCTCTCAAGAAAATCAAATATACAGTTATAGAAAATAATAAAAGGAAAATAGTGAGATGGTTGATAAGATTTTTTTCACCTAGCTAGTTGTGAGGTAATGTGTGAATATACCTTCTGAGGAGAGAATGTGGCCAATTTTGAGAATTCTGATTTGTAGTATAGGAGTGGGTTTAATTATTATGATTTTTTAAGGAGCTAGCAGTGGTTTTCTTTATTTTCATGTTTATGTTGTTGTTTATTTGGTTTAGTCTGTATTATACAAAACTTGGGCTTGGCTCTCCTCCGAAGGATTATTATGTGCAAGTTGATACAGGAAGTGACATTCTGTGGGTGAATTGTGTTGAGTGCTCCAAATGTCCCAGGAAAAGTGATCTCGGTGTACGTATCTGTGTTTAAAACTTTTTCCTCTGTTTGCAGATTCAAATTCTGAACCACCGACTTTAATCCCTTGTTGAATTTTCTATTTTTGTGGTTGTTGCAACAGATAGATTTGACTCTTTATGACCCAAACAGCTCTAAAACTGCAAAGCTGGTTTCTTGTGACCAAGAATTTTGCGCTGCCACGTATGATGGTCCAATGCCTGGGTGCAAGTCTGAAATTCCATGCCCCTACAGCATAACTTATGGAGACGGAAGTGCAACTTCTGGATACTATGTCCAGGATTATCTTACTTATAATCACGTCAATGGAAATCTTCGTACTACGCCACAAAATAGCAGCATCGTTTTTGGGTGAGAATAATTACGATTACTAAGTACCAAGGTTTTAATTTCTCACTGAAACTTTTTATTGTCGACTTCTTATGATAGTGTTTAGGACGACCATGTCTGCTGTTCAATCAGATTAGGGGTTCTACCAGAGAATTATCTTGGTTCTGAACAAAATTTCCATTCTTTTGAGTCATCTGTTTCTGTTTATGTGAAAACTTTGCACTCAAGTATGAAGTTTCACTGTACTATTTTTAATTAGAAATATTTAAGCTAATAAATTCCTAGGTTGATAGATTAAAGAAAAATGTTGCCATTTCAACTTTTTCTCCTGTTTATATCTCTCTGGTCAATCTTTTGCTGACAGGTGTGGTGCTGTACAATCTGGCACATTGGGTTCATCATCTGACCAAGCCCTTGACGGAATAATTGGTTTTGGACAAGCAAATTCTTCTGTACTTTCACAGCTTGCTGCGTCTGGAAAGGTGAAAAAAATATTTTCACATTGCCTTGACAATATTCTTGGCGGTGGAATATTTGCCATAGGGGAAGTGGTGGAACCAAAAGTCAGTACAACTCCATTGGTACGAAAAATGTATGTGCGGTAACTTAGTATTTCATTCTCACACTATTATATTGGTTATCATATAAATCTAAGGGTAATTTGATGGTCATACAATATTGGAACTACCAATAATGATGAATTATCTTATAAATAACCTCGTGATGTTCACAAGATATTTTAGTTGGTTGGGTTGTTCTATAATTGAAGTAGGGAGAAGTACTTAATATTATTTGAAGATAGAAAAATTCCCTAGAGTACTGAGTTTGCATGGTTCTTTTTTTCTCCATTTGGACATGTAGCATTCAAACATTTGATGTAATATATTTATAAAAGATTCAGAAAATGAAGTAACCAAGATATAATTTTAAAGTTAATGTTATAAATGCTTGATACGAGAGAGGAATAAAGTATTTATACCAATGATATCTAATAGATTTTTATTTGTATATTTCCATCAATTTTATTGCTTTATGTCAATGTGATTAATGCAGGTGTATTGAGCAACACCTTTTCAAATTTTCTGTCTTTTATTGCCCCTTTTTGGATCCTGTTGGGACCATTTTAACTTTGAATTTGGAAAAATAATTGGCATGTAGGAAATTCCATCCATCTCACTAGCTACTATTTGTATGTGTGATCAGGCCACATAATAAAGGCCTTCTTTCTGTTTTTGTATTGTTTTTATGGCTACTTTTTTGAAAGTATATTCATCTGAGGCCTCTTTTGAGTTGCGAAATGTTTTTCTGGTACCTATAAGATATAATGTTTTGATATTCAGTTTAGATCTTGAGTTAAAAAAGTTATGCCATAACTGTTATCTTTTGACCATTATAGGGCACACTATAACGTGGTTTTGAAGAGTATTGAGGTTGATACAGATACTCTACAGCTTCCCTCGGATATATTTGATTCTGAAAATGGGAGGGGAACAGTAATAGATAGTGGAACAACCTTGGCTTATCTTCCTGGCTTAGTTTATGACCAACTGATTCTAAAGGTAAGTGTTTCTATAAAGGTTTAACTGAATCAATATTTTTACTTGAGTATTCATTAATGTTCTTTATGATAGGTTTTGGCCCGGCAGCCTGGACTGAAATTATATCTTGTTGAGCAACAATTTAGTTGTTTTCAGTATTCTGGAAAGTATGACACTTATCTTCGTGACATTCTTTTATTGAAAATTTACATTTCTCGTTTATACTGGAATAAGTATTAGTTTATTCCTCATTCTTTTAAACTGGTATGTCACATAATTTATCGGAGATACTTTAGGTTTATTTTCTTGGTTGTTTAGTCCATAGTGTTTGATGTCAAGTGTCAACTTCATATTTCTATTTAAATGTATCTTCGACTGTTTGATAATATTCGGTAATCCATGTTCTGAAACCTGCAGGAGGAAAAAAATTGTGATAATAAAGGACACAAGGCAGTAGTAATTAGGATAGGAGGTTGTGTAATAAAATTTGAGTACTTTAGCAAGGATGCAGCTTTGATATATGTTGACTTTAAAATTACCGATTAGCTTCTTGATGAAGGGAATGTATTGGGTGCTATTAGGACTTTTTGTTACAGAAAAATGTATGACAATCACCTTAACGGTCCTTTGAATTTTCTGTTTCGGGTTTCTGTATTATTTTCTCCTTTTTCTTTGTTTCTGAAGGGAGCTAGAATCTCATGTCTGACTATTTAGGTATAATAGAAGTATATAAACCTTTTGTTGGCACCTTACAAATAACTATATTTCAAAAGAATCATCTGTCAAAAAGTTTTTTTTTTTTAAGAATAGTAACTTGGTATTCATTGCTCAAATGATGTTTGGGTAATTAAAATGCATTTCACTTTTTGACAATTCAATTTCATCAGTTCACAAAGGCAACAAGTGCACTTTGTGTCTAGCATATGCAGCCCTTATTTTGTTGACTGTTGTAATCTTGCAGTGTTGATCGTGGATTTCCAGTTGTGAAGCTTCATTTTGATGATTCTCTTTCTCTGACAGTTTATCCTCACGACTACCTCTTTCAGTTTAGAGTGAGTAGGAACTTCATTTCATTATAGATGTACCCAGCTTCTTATTTGAGAAGCTTTGTATGCTAGACACTCAAATACTCAATTGACAAATATGTTTTTCTTTAAGGGCTTTTTAATCTTAAGTTAACCTGTTGTCTGAACTGATTTCTCAATTTCTTGAATGTACCTGAGTGTTCTGTGGTTTATCATACATATTAAATTCCATGTATAGTTATAGAGAAATTTTCTGTATGAAAATTAAAGGTATATATTGTTCAATGTTAACTATAATGATGGTTTAAAATTTAAATTGGCATCTGGATAATTTTACTAATATATTGTGTATCTTTTGAATTTATTTTGAGTACATTGGGTTTATAAGATCAATTACTGGAATTTGATTATGGTGTTTCTTAATATTAATTTGTGCTTGATTGACTGCAGGGCGGTATCTGGTGTATTGGCTGGCAGAAAAGTGTGACTCAAACCAAGAATGGAAAGGACATGACCCTTCTTGGAGGTACTATTTAGAATTAAATGACACTTTATAAATTAATCCATCAACTTAGTGTAAGTTTACGAAACAAAATTTGTGCATTAAGTCACCAATTGAGTCTGATTCTGATTGTTAAGATATCTGGGTCATTAATTTATAAGTGTTGCTGTTATTGAGCTTTGACTTGTACTAGTAATACTATATTTGTTACAAATAGGTGTATTAGGTTAAGTGTATTATATCACATCCTGTCAATAATATGTTTGATTATTGTTGGTTATCTCTTTCTCTTTTTGCTTTCTTCCATTGGCCAGCGCCCATAATTGAACACCGATGAGGGTTCATCTTACAGCTTTTCATTTATTCCCTAATTTATGTTGGATTAAGTACACTTTTGTAAACTTACTTTTGGACCTTTGCTTTTTCTGTTGCTATGTCTTTGTGTGACTGAAGCTAGTTTTATTCATTTTGTAAATCTTTTTTGATTAACTTGGAATTATTTTCAATTGCAGATTTGGTGCTATCCAACAAACTAGTGGTATATGATCTTGAAAATATGGCCATTGGATGGACTGACTATAATTGTGAGTACCAAGCAGAGTCTCATAGCGTTTTGTCTCCTTCTTTGTTTTATGATGCATCTGTTCCTTTTTAGTTGTCCATTAAAATAATAAAAATTGCGCCTATTTATGTTTTTTTAAACTTCAATACAATATTAAGTATAGTACCTTTCCGATTATGCTCAACTGTTAAATATTTTACTCACTTATCATACTTGAGAGAGGAATAATAATAATGGGGTCATATTATTAAGTAAAAAACAATTTTAATCTAAATTAGAGTAATAATTGCATCTCTTCTGTTGTGGATAGTTGAAATCACGTAGCTTGTTTCCTTTTAGTACTTTTTAATTTAAATCAGTTTCATCATACTTAGCCGAAACCTACTCCCGTATTGAATGTTTTAAAGGTCTTTAGCGAGAGAGATACTTATATTGCCTTTCCATCTAATTTTAAAACACTTACCATAAGAAATTAAGTGTGCTACATGTTAGTCTATTTTGTTGTAAACGGATCTCTTAAAGGGACAAGATAAAATAGTCTTACGGGTATATTTCTTCTCTATGCAACTTTTAGTGTTGCCCCAAGCTAATTTCGAACACGCCCTATTCATATAGGAGTTTAGACCGGAGAAAATTAAATGTTTTTTTTAAACATTGCGAGCCCTAATTTTATTTCATCTTTTGAAGTTCTAAATATGATAGTTCAAAATTAGTTGTTGATGCTGTTGAGAGCCGCAAAGAGCGAAAAGGTATTCCTAAGAGACTGATAGACATTAAATACTGGAGTGTAGCATATATTACTATTGCAGGAGGATGTTGTAATTTTTTCAATTAAGAAGTAGAGTTGTAATTCAAGCAACGGGAAAGGTTATTAATGACTATTTTTAGGTGGAGGATAGTGTAATTTAATTTTTAATGACCTTTTTATTTTCTTATTAGAAATGTAAGAAATGTTAATTAATTTATTTACACGAGCTTGACCAAAAGAAGTTTCATTCTTATAGTTATCTTATTTATCCATACAACTATCGTGTTAATTTCTATTGGCCTTTGGGTTAGCTTACTTAGCATTGGGGTGTTGTGTGTTTCAGGCTCTTCGAGCATTAAAGTGAAGGATGAAGCGACTGGAGTAGTGCGTACAGTTGGTGCACACGATATTTCTTCAGTTTCTACCTGTTTTATTGGAAGAATACTGACTTTCTTTTTGTTGCTAACTGCCATTCTAAACAATTAAATTAAATTCGTTTTCATATAATTGGGATGTCATTCATTTGATTTTGTTGTACCATAATTCCTTGAATGATAAAGTGTGCAATGTGCTTGATATGGTATAGTCAATCATTACTAGTGTAGATAGAATTGACAAAGAGGCAAATACTTTTTGAAGTTTTTTCTTGTCATTGTATTGTTTTTGAGTTGATTTCCTCATCAATGTATTTGCCTTGACTTGTAATGACGATACTGAATATTTCCATTAATTCTCGTGTTAGTTTTAAAAAGGCAATCTCATAAATGAGTTTCACTTGTGTAAAAGTGCAAAGTGCATGTTTATCAGCCTCTAAAAGTAAAATAAACATTTAGTATTTGTTGTCAAATTTTAAATTAAAATGGCCTTAATTTGTTCTCATTGAGGGAGTGTTGCCATAATCTATTGTACTGGGAAAGCTGATTGGTTAAAACCCTTTCATGAGCACGATGCAAAGTCGGAAGTGAGGGACTTTAACGGTGGCATTTGGAATCCATAAATAAAGTGATGAGTACGTTTTTTTTTTTTTTTTTGTATTTTCAACGGTGCATTGCGTTAGTGGTTACCCATGCAAGCTTCGTGAACTCTTTTGTCTGATTTTGTAGGGGAATTTTTTTTATCCCCAATAATTTTTTTCACCCCATAAATATTAAAATCTTTATTTTGTCCTCTCCTGTTTATTATGACAAAATAATTTTAGATTGTGTAATCTGAAAATATTTTTTACTTCAAGATTATACAATAAATTTTTTTCTACTTTTGAATTGTACAATTTTAAAATATTTATTTATTTTTAGATTGTACAGTTTAAAATTTATTTTTAGATCTGAAAATCAATTTTTCAAAAAACATAGTTTATAGATTTTGTAATTTGGGAATGCTTTTTAGATTATGTAAGTGCCTTTAGATTACACAATATACTTTTTAAATTACACCATTCAAAATACTTTCTTTATTAAAGTCACGAAAAAAAAAGACAATTTGATCTTTTGATTGCCTCGTACACATGAAAACTAAAGAAGTGCCTAAAGCAATGACCTTCTTCGTGTTTAGAGTCTATATTTTTATTTGGCTCATTGGACTTGAACGGAATTAAAGTATCCAGTTTTTGCTAAATACCAAAGAGACTTGGCAATTTCACCCCGCACCATATCATTTTTTATGTGCATCCAACACTACTTTTTAAACTCAACTTTTTGGTGCAATATTGATGTGGTGATGGAGGAAAAGTTTACTCTTAGTTGCTGTGCACATTGTTCTGAGGTAAGAAAATACATTGCATCTTCGTTTTCATCATTTTTTAGGTGAGTTGTTCCCAGATGACGATATCTGGAAGTCTGAATATAAACTTACGGATGCATGAATTCAGAAGATAATGTAAGTACCTCCGGATATACAAATGGATATAAAAACCCATAAAGTAATTCATTTCCAGTTTAAGGTTCCGAATGCACATGTTCGAAAGTGAAATATGAGTTCCGGACACCTATATATGGAAGGAGTATTTGAGTTCTAGATATGAATATCTGAAATGATTTTTTGGGTTCCAAATCACTATATCTGAAAGGTTTTTTGGTTGGATGTATTTAAATATAATATAGTTTCTACTTTATTAAGAATATTATAGTAATTTTACATAAACATATTGGGTGTCTTGGGTCTGAAATGACTTAGTGTAGTGAGAATCAGCCAAGAGACTTTAGCTTTATAAAAATAATCACCCTTTCTTTTTGTGACATTCAAAGAAACAACACCATCCAAATCCCAATATCTTTACAGTTCTTTTCTGGACCTTCAAAATTTATCTTCCATTCCCTTCTCTTTTTAATATTTTCTAATTTTCTAAACTAAATTTTCACATCTACGCATTATTTTCCCCTACTTTTTTTTACGACTAAATATGTGATAGTATTTTAAATGTGTTTCAAAAGAGGTATTTTGAAACGTATTATGGATGGGGGATGGCATTTCCAGAACACATTGATACTTTGGAAATGTTCATTGTGTGTTACATTAAAAATTAATTACAAATCATGTGTTCCATACGAAATTTTTTATCAGCAAACATATTTCAAATTAGGTGTTTTTCTGTAATACTTATTGACAAAATATCATATTTATGGAATGCTTGCAGCACGTAAAAAATAATTATGAAAGAGTTATTTTTAACACCTTGTGTACAAGTGCTACTCTTCTAAAAGTATGTCTATTCTGTAACCAAAATATTAGTTTGGATGCTTATTTCGTAATACATTCAGAAATAGCTAGAGTTATTCTACTATATTTTATGTTTAGGTGTTTATTAACCATTCATTCTTCATATCATATGCTTAGAGAAATATAGAGAAATATAGAAGATGGTTAATCTATTTCAATAAAATAAATAATTATTTATGAGATATCAACATTAGGCTACGTTATATAAGTTGAAATTGTCAAGATAAAAATAAAGACAAAAACAACCTAAAGAAGACATTAGTAACGTATCCCTGAGTCTCAATGAGTTTATAAGGTATATTCTTCCTATATATAGTGAAAACTAAAGTCCTGACCTACTTAACTAATGAGTTAGTAGAAACTTCTTATTCTCTTTCCTTTAAAGTAAGTGTTGCTTAAGGCGATGTGATCTTCTTTTATTTTAGGGAACAAAGTTGATTAAGTGATGTAATCTTCCTCTAAGTTATGCTATATTTAATTGAGTGAAATACTTTGTGATTTGACAAATATATTTTTATATATAATATGATAATAATGATGAGATGTATACACTTGTATGATATACTTATTAATGTATATTATTTATGGATATTTACGCAATATTGTGACCTAATATAGTTGTGTATTTTGATGCCTAGAGTGGTATTATAATATTATTTTTATGTGTTGTGAGAGATACTTGAGATGTGGTAGTATTAAGTATGTGAATCTATTACGAAAAATGGATATTATGACTTTACTACTGATCTAAATTACATATATTAAGACATACGGTGGTGAGAATTGGAAGAATGTTTGTGCACAATATATATAAGCCATTACCCTTTTAGTGCCTATATTAAGGGTCAAAAGTAGATTCGGTCCCAAGATTCTTAAAAAGTTCAACATGGTCCTAAATTTTTTTAAAACGATTCAATGTGGTTCCTTCGGTTATATTGCCCTCATTAAAATAGATTTACCTTAGTGATTCTGCCGCGATTCTGTAACTGCATGTGTTGTTACTATTATAATTGTTGACCTAAAATAAGAGGGGGGTGAATTGTTTTTCAAAAGATTTTCGCAAAACCAGAAGTCAGATTGAAAATTCTAATAAAATAAATTAATTGATAATCTTGTTCAACCGATTATAAACAGATATAAAAAAACAACCAATTTTATCTTTGTTCAATCAATTGAAATATTGCGATTATCATATACACAATAGATAAAAACGGTAAAAAAAGAGATAGAGAGATCCATACAAAACTTTTATACCGGTTCCTCTTAACATAAGAGCTACGTCAAACAAATATAAAAAAAACAACAAATTTTATCTTTGTTCAATCAATTGAAATATTGTGATTATTAGATACACAATAAATAAAAATAGTAAAAAAAAGGGATAGAGAGATCCATACAAAGCTTTTATACTGGTTCCTCTTAACACAAGAGCTATGTCCAACCCTCAACAAATCAACTGAGAATTCGCTATACAAAATACAAGTTTACACAATTACACAACCTTGAGTTTAGTTCTTGAACCCTACAAAAACTCTCACTCACAATCAACAACAAAACCACATAAACCCTATATGAATATGCTTTAAGACAAACAAGAATAAAAGTAAAGGTTTGAAAAAACCTAAGAACATATAGTACAGAGGAATACAAACTCAGAAACACCTTCACCACAATAGAAGAGTGATCCAAGAAGCAAAGAATTCTTCAAGATGTTTGAAAGAAAACTTTCTATTTTCTTTGATTCAATTTTGTGATTTTTAAATGCATAAATTATTCCTTTAAAAGTCTTTGGTAAAGGAGAAAGTAGCTTGATCAATTAAATCAATTTAGTTATAAAAACTGAAAATAGTTAAAACATTAAGTTGATTTCTTTGAAATAACAAACAATTTGTATTTGATAGAAGAAAACAACAACTTTTAAATCAATTCATTTTTCAAAATAACCTGTTGATTTCATTTAATAGAAAGGACATTTTAAAAAATAAAACTATTTAGAAACATTTATAAACTTAAGTATTTCCAACTTGTTGATTCGATAAATCAATCAGTTAAAAATACTTACTATAGTCATATGACTCCAGTAGAAGTAATTTTAACAGATTAAAATCTTAATAAATTGATTATAAAAACTTTCTTGGAGTTAACTTGGATCATAATGCATTGCGTAAAGATACAACAAAAACTACCTAGACACACACATACACACTGCTTTTCAATCTTCATGAAAGGATTTGGAATCATCAAATCAAGGTCTTCAAATCTTCAAAGACAACAATCCCCCCCTTTTCTATGAAGAAAAATATCTTGCGTGTGGTAGATTTTGACTGAGAAATAAGTTCTGCAAAAAAATTAAGAGGAAAGAACAAGCAATCCAAATATATATGTACATAAGTGTAATGCAGAACATTCAAACAACCACATACATTTCTCCTCCTTTTTGTTTTAAGCAAATAGACATAATAAACATAGTCAGAAGGTAGAAATATAATGCTCAGAATACATAAAACATAAGATGCATGTATCCTATATCTCTTTGCCACACCGGAACTCAGCAAGTTGTGTCTAAACAACTTGATGATCCAGATGTTGGAACCGAGCAACACAGAATTCGTAGTGATCCTTTTGATCACTAGCTATGACATCCATCTGATCAAGCACCATCTCCACAAAAGAAGAGAAAAGATCACCACGATCAATGGGAGGAAAATATTGATGGAAAAGGCCCAAGCACAAGCCCAAATGCAAGCCCACCAAAGAGTAGATTTGGGCTAACCACTAGAGTTATGGCCAAGAAGATTCAAGAAGATTGAAATGCTGCTACTGATGGCAGAGAAACCTTCTTATACATGTTCAAAATATGCCATAAACTCTAGTGTAGAGTAGAATTTAATTTCTTGTCAAAATTAGCATAGGAACTTTATTTGTAATTTTGTTTAAAATGAAGTTTGGTACCTAAACACCAACCTAGATTAAATTAGAGTTTCTAAAGCTCCTAATTTAACCTAGGCCAGTCTTGAGCAAGCCCATTAGGAAGTGCACGTTCCAAGCAAGGTAGCATGCCTTCCATGTGCTTCATTTTAGGTGCCAACTTCAAAGCTAGGATAATTTGAATTTCCCTCCTTTTTCCTTGATTCAAACCAACCCTCAATTACTATATAATGAGGAGCTTGGCTCATGTATTGACAATATTAATCAATGAGTGAATTGCTGCCAAATTTGTGCCAATTACACTCTTGTCTTCTACCCTCCCTAGGATAGACGTTTGATCTTCAATTTTCCACTAGACCAAGTGATTAGGCCTCACCTATCACTCTCCATACCTATCCTTCACCTTCAAGGAATCCACAAGCTCTAAGTGAGCTC
>Ga0123342_1006783_pt1 | contig 15648 bp, 26 predicted proteins | sample Turbeawhitnodule_FD_89960 | JGI IMG/M metagenome (GOLD analysis project Ga0123342, IMG submission 89960) | Root nodule microbial communities of legume samples collected from Mexico - Turtle bean Mexico white nodule | ecosystem: Host-associated > Plants > Roots > Nodule | place: Mexico: Nepantla... | reverse complement strand
TGCATGAAAACATCACATAGAACCAACACCTATATAATATGCCACACCCCTACATAGCAGCAGATTGCCACCAATCCAACTACACCGTGCCTGTGGTATTCTTAAAGCTTCCAAGCATTGAAGCTCGAACATAACAACAACCAAGCCAGGATTAAGGTCCAACACTTAAATTCAACCATGTTACACCATAAAACCTCCATCATCCTAGCCTTACCATAGCATACTTCTCACCACATATTCCAGCTTAGAACCTTCGGTTTTGCTATGGCTTCCTCAAAAGAAAACGTGACAGACATCCAGGTCTTAGACTCTCCAGCTTCAATCTGCTTCACACTTCGAAACTGCAAGCCTTTCTTACTCCTGCTACCATAATCCATGTCCATACTAGCATATACTTTACTCAACTTTACCCCTACTCCCCCCTCTTTCAGCCACCAGAAAATTTTAGCACACCAGAACAGGGGCTACCTACATCAGCAGCCAAACCAGGACAAACCAAACTGCTTCCCCCTACAAAGGCAACCTTTCACGCAGAACAAAATCAGAGGAAACAACAGGTGCTGGAACAAGTGGTTCATAATTTCCAATGCATGACAGATAGATGTGTAACATCCACAGCTCCATACGTAAACTTGTTTAAGACCGTAGAGAACCTACACAACAATCCAAAACACCAGAACAAGGACCAAACATGGACTTTTGAACACCAACACGAACCGAATTGGACACCTACTTCTTCGAAACAATCTTTGCACCCTCTTACCCGCATGATAACATCCCCCTCAATCCATATTTTCCCACTAGACCCTTCATACGGTGCCTGTTTAATTGTAGACCACCTCATAACTACCAACCTCATACTTGCTTCCCAACAGTAGCCACAACCACAGCAACAAAGTGCTCTAGCCTACCCCAAAGAAAATAAGAGCTTGCATGCCAAGAAACTCTTAACTCTAGGGGTACCTCCACAACCTCCAGTTGCTATTGTGCATCCCATTCGTATCATCTCCTTCCAGGTGCACCCTGCAGAAGCTATGACATAGCAGAGAGGCCTATCATAAAAAAAAAAGTGGTCAAATAAGTTCCCCTAACAACACCAGATCTCCACACCAGCTTCTTGGACATAACCACTCTAAACCATGTAAGTCCCTGGTCTATAACATTTGTTTCCTCATAGGGAACCTTATTATGCACACCATCAGCACCAAACCGGTGTTAACATAACCTTTCACAGACACATATTCTGAGTGAATTTTTAAGGTGAGCCAACCACATCCCGAAGAACCTCCACTTTAGCTCTCACCGAGACTGAAACCCGCAACTAGGTGACTACCTGGCAATCCCAAAATCTATTTACATCCTTCTGCATGATCCAGGATGCCTCTCCAATTCTCTGCAACCCTCTTCACTCATTCATACTAACCCACACTCAAATACCTCCTCTCCTTGTAGATGTTCCCATACCTCCCACAACCTCTAGAGAGGTGCCCCTCTACTTTATGCTTTTTATGCATAAAAACGGATTAAGTAACCAATCCGCAAACGAATAAGAATGAAAAGCAGCTTTATGCTTCATCCACAACCATGACTTGAGCTGTGCCATTTGCAAAATCTCTTCAGCATCAACTACTTTTTGTTTAAACAAAATTGAGTTTCTTTGATCCCAAATACACCTCACGATAGTAGTCCAAATTCCTTTCAGGACCAGATTTTGCTTGCTACTGGCTTGAGGTATGTGGAAACTCACAAAGTGGTCCTTAAGGTCGTTGTGTTGGACTAACTTGATACCTAACCATTCAAGGCACAAGGACCACACCTGTTGTGCATATTCACATTCTAAGAACAAATGCTTACAGGATTCCTCCTTAACTTCATAAAGCACACAGGCTACAGAACTCATCTGAACTCCTCTTCTACTCAACGCCTCCCTAGTTGGGATCCTATTTACAAAAGCCCTCCAAGTTGTTGACGGGATAGTGGGGAACGCTTTAGCTTTCCAGAGAGACTCAAAAGTTGCATGGCATGCTCCTCCGGTTCCATTAGATAGGTTCTTGTAGGCTACATTGACCGAGTACATCTCCAGTTCCTCTGTCCCCCATACTCGGATATCATTCTTGGTTTTCTTTACATCAGCCCTTACAATATGTTAAAATAGATTTGCTTCCAACTCCGATTCCCACTCAAATCCATCACATCTCCATTCTAGCCTCCACTTCCATTCCGAACCTTCCCACACCCCTACATCTTCAACTTTGTACTCCTGATTAACCGACAGGGAATACAGTCTCTGGAACAAGGATTTGAGGCTTGTGTCACCAATCCACACATCCTCCCTAAATCTAACCTTATCACCCCTACCTAATTTCCAATGTACCTCCTTATGGAACCAACCTTCTCCACCTCCCTCCCTGCACACCTTTACTAGATCTCGCCACCACCAAGATTGATATTTTACTGGTAGATGGGGACATTCTAGTTCCACCCCATACTTTGACTCTAACACCTCCTTCCACTTCCCTTTGTCTTGGGACATAAACCTCCATCTCCACTTTGCTAACAAGGCAAAGTTGAACTTTCTAACGTCTTTTAGCCCCAACCCTCCCTCCTTTTTCGGTTTACATAGGCCTTCCCAACTTACCCATGCAATAGGTCTATTTTCCTTACCCCATCCCCACAGAAACCTTCTTTGAATACTTATGATGCTTTTGTAGATTGACTCTGGCGCTTTGAAAACTGAGAGATAGAAAAGAGGTATTGCATTGAGAACAGACTTGATAACACACATCCTTCCTTCCATTGATAAGAACCGCCCCTTCCACACACTTAGCCTTGTTTTGAGTTTGTTTAAAATAGGTTCCCAAAAAGACTTCTTCCTTGGATTCCCTCCCACTTCTAATACCAGGTACTTGAAAGATATTCCCAACTGATTACAGTTCAGAAGCTTTGAATAACAAAGAAGATTATTAGACTGCACATTTACACCTGCTATACTTGATTTGTGGAAGTTGATCTTCAGACCTGATGCTAACTCAAAACCCCTTAAGATGGACTTCATTACTAACACATTGCTCTATGAATCCTCACAGAAGAAGAGGGTGTCATCTGCAAATTGGAGAAAAGACACCTCTACCTCCTTATTTCCAACCTTAACTCCGAACAAAAGATTAGCTTTCATTGCTTGTCCTACAAGTCTAGCAAGGCCTTCTGCCACCACTATAAAAAGAAAAGGTGCCATGGGATCGCCCTACCTTAACCCTCTAGTAGGTTTAAACTCCTCCGTGGGACTCCCATTAACAAGCACTGATACTGTAGATGATTCCATGCATCCTCTAATCCATTTTATCCATACATTATAGAAACCCAACCTCCTGAGCATGTCATACAGGAAATCCCATATGACTGAATCATATGCTTTTTCAAAATCTACCTTCAGGCATAAACCCCTCTTCCCCCTCCTTCTAATGTCTTCAATCACCTCATTTGCCAAAAGCACACTATCTACCAGACCTCTTCCTTCTATGAAAGCTGACTTACTGCCATCTATAAGAGCTGGTAGAACTTTCTTTATTCTCTCAGCTAAAGTTTTTGAGATGACTTTGTAAATGGCACCACTAAAGAGATGGGTCTAAACTGATGGAGGTTACAATGGTCCCGTACTTTAGGTACTAATGCTATGAATGAAGCATTGCACCCCTTTGGGATAACACCTGTTTCATGAAAGCACTCCAACGCTGCTACAAAATCAGATTTAAGACTACTCCAACTCTTCTTAATGAAGTTGAAATTGAAGTCGTCCGGGCCAGGACTCTTCATACCCTCACATTGCCATACAGCTTCCTTAATTTCTTCCTCACTGAAGACCTCAATCATACTCAAGCTTACTTCTGGTAGTAAAGATTTAAACTCAACCCCATCCAGTCTCACCCCAAAGTCCTTCATTGCTTTAAATCTAGATTCAAACAGTTTCTTTGCTTCAAGCTGAACTATACATGGTTCCTCACACCATACACCCCCTACATCAACACCTTTCACTTCATTCCTTAGTCTCTTCCATCATAATGACGAATGAAAGAACCTAGTGCATGAGTCACCATATTTGAGCCAATTGGTTCTAGCCTTTTGACGTAGAAGGGATTCAATATTTGCATCATTCTCCCAAAGCCTCCTTACCAGGTCTGATCTAAGCTTCCTCTGACTCTCATCCAAACAACTTTGGTTGTCCTGACAATCCAAATACTCAATGTCCTGTAATAAGGATTTCTTGGTAGAATCCAAGTTCCCAAAAACATCCTTATTTTATACTTTGAGATCCACTTTAAGAAGTTTAAACTTCTCCTTGAGCACCTTTATGACATTTCCTTGGCCCCCATAGGACCTCCATTTGTCCTCCACCATCCCCGAAAAACCTCTCTCTAAAAACCAGCCATCAATTGTTCTAAAAGGTTTGGGACCCCAATCCTTATCTATACACTTAATCATCAAAGCACAATGGTCCGAAACTTCCCTCCGTTGGACATATTGCTTACATATAGGCCATCTCTGCAACCATTCCTCGGAAACTAAGACTCTATCAATCCTGCTCTTCGCCATACCGTTTTGCTTTAAACCACGTGTATTTCTTCCCCACAATAGGCACTTCCAAAAGCAGGTTTGACTCTATAAAGTCATTAAAGCCCTTTATCTCACTGGAAAAATCCCCCCTGTCCACCCCTTTCCTTTCATTCCTACTTCTAATTGCATTAAAATCTCCACAAAAGCACCACACTTCAATCTGAGAGGCCATTTTGTAACTTGATAGTTCCTCCCAAAGAAGTTTCTTTTCTCTCAGGTTGCATGCAACATACACATTTACCACACAACACCTTTGGGCTGATTTCACATGAGTACCCATAGTAGCTATGTAGCCCTTACCCAAGGAATGACTCTCATAGACGAAAGCTTCTTTATGCCACATTGATAGAAGACTTCCACTGCCATTTACCCCCCATTATGAATCCATCCAATTTTGTTGTCTCCCCACAACGAAAAACACCTAGCATCCGTAACTTTTACTGTTTTTGTTTCCTGAAGGCACACAAACTCTGCTTCCTCTGATGATATGCACCTCCTCAAATATCTTACTTTTATTCCTCCCCCCAGTCCTTTTATATTCAAATTAAAAATCAACATAAAAAACCATTCAGATTACACCCCGCTATGCTCTTCATAAACTCCAAATCTCTATCTTCCATGCAATGATATTCTTGAATCACCTCCTCTTCTTCCTTTCGACAGACTAGCCCAATTTGTTTTCCTTGATCCCATAGCTTAGTCGGTTCCTCCAAAATTTCATTATACCGAAGACAAGAATTGCAGTTTCCAATATCCCCATTAGATATGGACATGGATAACGAACCTTCTCTGGCGAGCAAATCCTTCTTTACTTGCGATGACTTCTCACTCAGCCTTAAGGACCTCCTTGGATGAGTACTTGGTTCCACCAAATTGCGGAGCCCTTTCATCTTTCTTCGGCGGAGAGGTGTTTCACATTTGCTTCCGAAGATCGTGTCCTCCGCAGCTAATAAGCATGGCAAGTTCAGTGTTGTTTTCATCCTTACCTCCTCAGTACTCTCAAATGCTTGCTCTGCTAACATTTGAGTTCCTAGAACGCTTCCTTCAGCCAGAGTTTGCGACTTGCCCTTTCTCTTTTGCGATCCAGCCACACCAGGAACTTCCCCTGTTCCTTCTTGTTCTTCGTCTTTCCGTTCTTGGTCGACAGCTTCTTCATTCTCTTTTTGCATTCCCTTACACGCCATAGCAATGTTATTGTTTTCTTTGTCGCCTACGGTCGCAAAGAGCGTACATCTCTTATTATCACGCGCCGTCGAATGATTACCACTCGCCTCCACAACCCAAACACGTCCCGCAGCTGCTCCTACCCCTGACCCGCAATCACTCTTGTTTCCCAAATGGGCTTGTTGGCAGCTTTCGCTGGAGTGGGCCTCCATTGAGTTGGGCCTGGAATTCAAATTACTTGATATCCCCACCACCTCTACTAAGTTAGCCAAGGATTTTTGCATACTGGCACATGCATCATTCATTTTTTGATTTGCAGATAAAGATGACCCATCTACAGGTAAATCTGGCTTACTCAATTCCTTTCTTGTGAAAGGTAAATCCCTCTTTTTCTGACAACCTTCCACACATTCTAAGCATTCCTTTTCCGGTGCTTTCTTTGTCTCTGTCGTTGACCCACCGCTTCCTTCTCCGTCAGTCTTTTCCGGCCGCCTCCAATTCCCCACTTCGTCCCCATCATCTAGGTTTCCTGAATCAACAGACATAATTGTATTTTCAACAAAGGTTTCTGTTGACGAAACACTATCCGATGAGCTATCATGGTTAAGGGCACACTTGCATATGGGATCAACTCCTCCATAGGACGCCACCTCCTCCACGATGTTAATATTATGCACAACTCCATTTATTCTAAACCCCTTAGACATCTCTGCCTTCGACAACTGTAACACGCGCACCCGAATCCGGGCATACTCCAAGCATTCTCATGCCAACGTGGCTTCATCAACATCCACCAGAGTTGCGACTTCCCCTACAACTTTCGATAAACACTCCTTGCTCCACAAAGGAAGAGGCAACCCATAACACCTAGCCCACACTATTTTGTAACCTACTACACATGAAGGTGTCCACGGTTTAATCTCTTCGAAAATGCTCTCGAACCATTCATTATTTAGCTTGACAATGTCTTCCATTCGTTCTTCTGCTTTAGGGGTCATAAGGACAAGGTTATCCCCCAAATATCTTACCATAAACATGTTCATTCCTCCCTTAAAGCACTCTTCCTGTAGAAGCTCGAAATTAAGCTCGTCTGTCATGTGACCAACCAGACTGTTGGTCATCCATGGTAAAGTTAACACTTTGGTCGTTAACTACATCTGCATATGACTGGGTAACATTGCCTTTCATCTGATCTTCCTTTCCTCTTTTTTCCCTCCACACCTCTTTTCCCTTCCTCTGCCCATTAGGGTGGCCATTCCCACCGCTACTTAACCCTTCAAACTCTTTAGGCTCAACACCTTTACGTTCATACCCTTCCCTCTTATAACTTGGTAGGTTGACATACAACTTCCTATTACTAATGTAACAACGGTCTAGATCCCTCTCCAAGCTCACTGCATTGTCGACGTTGAAGAATCTAACAAAACCAAACCTTCTGCCCACTGATTCAGACGCCTTGATATGAACACTTCTTTGACCCTTGTCCACCTCTGGAACCGCTTGAGCATATCATATTCACCGTGACTATCCGGAAAATTTGAAAAAAAAAACGTGGTAGACGAGTTTGATGAAAAATATTGTTTACGTTCCACCGAACCCTCCAAGATTTCTCCCCCACCCTGCCTCTCCCACCGCGGTTCTTAGACCGCGGTTCATTCTAAGAGTAGTGAATTGAATATTAACATAAGAAGAAAAATTGATCTTTGATTATAATTCCTATCAGGCACTTGGTACTGAGAGTCAGAAACTGGTATCTGCAGATTAATCTATGTACTTATAGCGTCACATAAATTTTCATGTTAATAGACATAAATTAACACTAATAACGGAGTTAATTCTCGTATTAGTAATACATCCGTACATCTTAATTATGTTAATTTGGCTTTTTATGCAGTGACCTAACTGGGTACCCAAAATATGCTCAATTATAATTTTTGGATTGATGTCGGCTGTCGGTTCCATGTGGCGTCAGTCATGTATACACTATATAATAAGTTATATTAGTTATCGGTTTAAGAATGTCCTTGTGGCATGTGGTTTACAACACCGTCTCATTCACAATTCATCATTACTTAAATTATAATAGTTTATTTTCTATTCTGCTTTTTAATAATTAGGATTGAAATGTAATGTATTGTGATAACTTGGCCAACAATTTATCATTAATTATATAATAACAGTTTCTTTTCTTCTCGTTTTTAATAATTAGGATTGAAATGTAATGTATTGTGATAACTTTGTGTGGTAAAGGAGGTGGAAATGTAGTTGATATATGATTACTCAAATCTATCTTAATAATAAAACAATATTGACTTAATTAAGTTTTAAATTTTTTTAAATGTAAGTATTTTTAATTGAGTTTTATTAAATATTTTTGGTATTATATTTTTTTCTAACTCAATCTGTATTATTTAATATATTTTTTATTTGGGTAATATAGTTGTTATTTTACCCTGTTATTTGCTTACTTCTCTATGTTAAGGATTGTGAAGTTTTCTATTTAATATAAAACGATATTGTGGTTAATGTAAGATGACATGTGACCTACAACGACCAAGAGCTTACCACTGGCACCACCATTTACCCCTTGTTCTTAAACACAATTAATGAAAGTAATAAAAGAAACTTTTCTTTTTTACATTAATCGTTATATCATCTTTTATTAATCACAAAATCTATCATATCTTAATACGTGGATAAAACTAATCAAAATGACAGTACAAGATATCAACCATGTCATCAAGTAAATAGAAGAATTAAACCATAAAAACTCAATGAAACATATAAAATTTTTATGTATTTAATTGTTCTCGAATAGGGTTGGAATCAAGAGAATGATTCGAACACTCCTCCGATCGATCGGTCAGTCGGTCTGCACCTCACTCCCTTTTCTCAGTTGAATTCTACCACTCGTTTTTTCACTTCTCCTCCTCGCTAGCTCTGAGCTTGGATAGTACCTGCAAAAGGTACTCCGACCCTCAAGTGAGAATTCGATATTCGACATTCAGTGCTATTAGTACTGAATGATGACATATCTGATTCTTGGAATTTGTGCCTATTTATATTATCATGGGCCCTCTATTATTAGGCCGAATTAGAGAGTTGGGTCCTGATTAGGAGTGAATTACCTAATGTTTGATCACTAATTAGTCTTGTTAATCGTGTTTAGGCATAATGGTTTTGACTGTGTTGGTCGATTTGTACCGGATGCCGAGTAAGAGTGTCTATCACGCAAACCCTACTAGTACACTTGCCCTCCAAGCTCGAGGATGGTTAATCCGAAAAGTTTGTATCTAAGATCGTTGTGACGGTTGCGGTTCCCGAGGTTTGATGTGACGTTGGCAACGCCGAACACATGACGTGACGCATAATTATGATAGGATTTTTTTGCGCCATTCGTTGTGGACCATTGGATCGAGGGAGATCCAATGGTTGAGATGAGAATGATGCTTCGTCTTCCGTTCTCTTCAAAGGCTATAAATAGTGGCCCCCCACTATTCTGAGTTACTGCTTCCCTGCTCCAACATCCGAAACCGAAACCTATTCGCTTTGGTGCACTGCTTTCCTTACACCCCGAGAGGTTAGTCATGTCTTCCTTGTCTTCTTCCTCTTCGCCTTTATCTTCTTCTTCCTCTTCTTCTAGCTCCTCAACGACTAAGCCCTTGTCGGTTGAGGCGATTCAAACGTCGCCCCCCGTGGAGGATTTTGTAATAGCTGACGACCCGACAATTGTTGTCGACCGGTCGGATCCCATTGAAGAGTCATCCCATCTTTCGAGGCTTGACTAGGTGGACCCTAAGGTGACCGAGTTTGCCTCTGTATACCTGGACGGGCCTTGATAAGAAAGTATTCTATCTTGAAACCGAATCCCAGTGATGGTATTCTGGCAATTGATTATTGTCGACCGACCAATACCATATGTATGGGTCGGTCTCCCTCTAAGAGTCCCTTCTTTTTTGTTTATGCTAGTCTTTTCTCCGACTTTCATGTCTTCCTCCCCTTTGATGACTTCACCACAAGTGTCCTCCAAACGCTTAATGTGGCTCCTTCACAACTTCACCCAAACACATGGGCCTCCCTTCAAGCATTTCACCTTATCTGCGATATGTTTTGCCTCTCCCTCACTCCTTCTACTTTCTTAAATTATTACACCTCCCACCCAGCCAACCGTGTTAGCTGGCTTTCACTTGTTAGTTGGCCGGGTAATACTATTTTTAGCTCGTTTACCACCTCATACAAAAACTTCAAGGGAAACTTCTTTAAATTTTATATTGAGCCGAAGGGTTCAGGGCTTTTATTTGACGAAATCGATCGATCCAATTTTCCTCTATATTGGACAAAGAACCCCACTCGGTTTAAGAAATGGACTCGTTCGTCCTCGAGCATCAAGGAACTTTAAATTTACTCTCTTTTCGACAACCTGCCTCGAAGGCTCCCCACATGGAAACTTTTATCCATGTTCAAGTCTTCCCAGCGGTGGAATGATTTTATGGTATGTTTACATTATTATGTGTCTCAGTCGATCTAAGATTTTTAACTTATGTATTTTTTCTTGATATAGATATTATGATGAAAGAGGCTCCTCGGTCCGGCAGTGTCGTGGAGGTCTTTTGTGCCAAAGCCCTTGAGAAGGGTTGATGTGAGTTGATTTTAGATTTTTCCATTTTAGGGGTGACACTTTACTTATGATTTTGATTTTAGAAAATATATGGCGGGACCTAGGGAAGATCCCCATTGGACATGAACTTAACTAAGTGGTTAAGTAAGTGTGAAGGTTCACTCCCAAAGGTAAAAGGAAAAACACATTATAAGGTGTGAATGATGCACGTTGTGGAATTGGAATGATATGAAAAGGAAACAAAATAAATAGATGGAACCGAATTGAAAATTGGAAACAAAAACAAGAACACAAAACACAATAACAATGGTGTATGAAAAATGGAAGAAGGAATTGCAGGAAAGAAAGCTTATGGTGATGGATGAGATTGAACACACCACTTGGAGTGTGAATTCTACAAGATGAGTGTGGAGGGTCGCCACTTGAAGAGTTTTCAACTCTCCCAAGATAGGACCTAAACTAGAGCATACAAGCCTCACATAATTTGTGCAGAGTTTTCCTTCTATATCAAATTTCAACATGAAAATACACGGAGTAAGGCACCTTATTTATAGGAATGGGTGTCTTGGGAAAGAAGATGAGCAAGGATATGTGTGAGGGGCTGCCTTTAGGATTTGACTAAGTCAAAATCGCACCTTAGGCTTGTTCTTCTAGAAGCTAGGTCAACTTTCCTTCCTAAAGGGCTAGGCACAAGCTAAAATGATAACTACACCCCATATTATGTAAAGGCACCTATTATAGCCTATCTTTCTATTTGGACCCCTAAAGTGAACCCAACTTATTTACAACATGTTTTATTTTTAAGAAGACCAGAAGAAAGAACATTTGGTGTTATGGTCTATGCCCACTTCTTCTTCTGGTGAGGTCCACTAGATCTTTGGTGGGGTTTTGACTTGATTGTTAAGATGACTGCTCATAGTGTGAATGGTCTCTTGAGGCCTTGGTCTCTCCTTGTTTACTTGGATTGTATCAAGTGTAAAGGCAAAGATAGCTTAGAGACGATTGCGGTCGGCAATCCCTCCGCTACTGGGGCAACTGACCATTTTACTATTGTCGGTGGAGGCGGGAAGAGGAAGAGAGTGATGTGATTTTTAGATGTTTTCATTTAAGGTGACACTTTACTTTAAGATTGAGATGTGCAGCAATGGTACTAAAGTCTTTCACAAACCTCCTATAGAAAGTAGCAAGGCCATGAAAACATCGTACCTCACTAACATTGGTGGGTGTGGGCCAATGTCTAATTGTTGCAACCTTTTCCTCATCCACATGCACCCCTTTAGAACTCACAACAAACCCTAGGAAGTCTATATGATCTATTGCAAACACACATTTGACTGGATTAACATACAATCTTTCCTTCCTAAGGATTTTCAACACTTGCCTAACATGCTTCTTATGGTCCCCTAAAGACAATCTATAAAGAAGAATGTCATTAAAATAGACCACTACAAACTTGCCAATGAAAGGCCTTAAGACATGGTGCATAAGTCGCATGAAGGTGCTTGGAGCATTGGTCAAGCCAAAGGGCATGACTAACTACTCATATAAACCAAACTTGGCCTTAAAGGAAGTTTTCCATTCATCTCCCGGTTTAATCCGAATTTGGTTTTAACCACTCTTAAGATCAATTTTGGTAAATATTTGAGACTCATGTAACTCATCTAATCTAGGAATGGGAAGTCTATACTTAATGGTTATGTTGTTTATAGCGCGAAAATTCGTACACATCCTCCAACTCCCATCCTCTTTAGGTACAAGAATCATAGGCATTACACAAGGACTCATGTTATCTTGCACCCACCCCTTAGTTATTAAATCCTCCACTTCTTTGGCCTCCATCCCCGGGTATGAAGTCTATTTGGTGCTCAATTCCCCTTAGAGAAGGTAGTAGTTCTTTAGGGGGATCTTGAAACACATCTTCAAACTCTTTTACCAAATTTTCCAAGCACTTAGGACTATCTACCGCCGACTCACTCCTAAAGGTTTTCGTTGGAAAAGCTACGAAAATAGACTTTTGTGAAAGCATTACCTTTTTAACCTCTTGTGATGAAATGAGAAGGCTTCTCTTAGAATTATTTTTATCTTTTTCTTTTTCTCTCTTTTCTTTCATTTTAAGTTGGTCCTCACGGACTTCTTTTGGTGAGAGAGATTTTAGTGTGATCTTATGCCCATGGAAGGTAAAAGAGATTTTGTTGGTAAGGCCATTATGAAGGGTTTTCCTATCATATCGCCATGGCCTACCTAAAATAATATGAGTAGCTTCCATAGGGACAACATCACACAAGACCTCATCATTGTATTTACCAATAGAAAAGGTTATGAGGACTTGCTTATTTACTATGATCTCCCCCTATTTACTTAACCAATGAAGTTTATAGGGTTTTGCATGAGAGATGGTAGGTAACCCAAGTTTTTCTACCACTCTTGTGCTCGCCACATTTTCACAACTCTCCCCATCCACAATTAAGGAGCACAACTTATCATTAATGAGGCACCTAGTGTGGAAAATTTTTTCCCTTTGACTTCCATCAAAACATTTTAAAACTTGACCTAGGATACACCTCACTACTAATAAGTCTCCTTCACATGAACTCACTTTCTTCCTCACTTGGGGATCTAGAATGGTTAGGGGACTTAGGTCTTTGGGAGATATGGTCACTGATGACAACCCCTTCTTTAACCACCATGTTTCTTTTTTAAGGACAACTAGATGCAATGTGTCAAAACCTAAACATTTAAAACACTTTCTACATGAGCTTTTTGTAGGTGACTTAGGTGTTGAAGTGGGGCGATTAGAATGTCTAGGGTTGTAAGTGGAATCTTTCTCAATATTTGAAGGAAAAGTTTTGGAAGAAGTTTTGTTTTTGTTTTTTCAAGATGATTAGTAGTAGCCATCATTATAAGATTTTTTGAAATGGTTTTTCTTTGAAAGTTAGGTTTCAATCTTGATGGCAAGGTGAACCAATTTTTCTACTGATGAATACTCATAAAGTTCCACCACATCTTGGATTTCCCTTCTCAATCCACTTACAAATCTAGCCATTTTAGACTTCTCGCTTTCATGCATGTCACTTTTAGTTAAAGTCATTTCAAGCTCTTTAAAATAATCATCAACACTTTTTGTTCCTTGTTCAAGTCGTTGGAGCTTCAAAAAGAGTTCCTTCCTATAGTGAGGAGGAACAAACCTAGCGCGCATGCATAAATTTAAATCCTCCCAAGAGACCATAGTTGGTCTCTTGTTAATTCCAATGTCCATTACAGTCTTATGCCACCACTGCATGGCATAGTCTAACAATTCTAAGGAGGCTAACTTGACTTTTTGGTCTTCTTGGGCCTCATGTACATTAAAAATTTGTTCAACTTTAGCCTCCCATCCTAGATATATTTGGGATCAACTTCACCACTAAAACTAGGAATTTTTACATAAGGCAAAGAAAGTTTAGGAGCATGGTGTGGATGTTGGTGCCTCTCCTCAAATTGGTTCAATCTCCAATCTTCTTCTTCCTCATGGCTACCATATTGAGTGAAACTTCTTACATGAGCTGATTCAAGCCTTTGGAGTCTCTCCTCCATTTGTCTCATTTCCTCGTCTTTTTGGGTAAAGGGTCTCCTAGCAGCGGCCAATTCACCCATAAGGAATGCCTTTTGGGGAGATTGGGGTTTTGAAGACTCCCCTGAAGAAAGATGAGCCATAATTCACAAGTGAACAAACAATTAGTGAAATAGAAGTTAGAAAACACTATCTCAAGTTTGCATCACTTTGGAGAAAAGAAAACCAGAGGAGAACACTCAAAGCACTCAAAAAGAATTTTATCCTCTCACATAGGTCTTTCTTGAGGTTGAAAACTATCAAATAAAAAAGGTCAAAGCCTTAATCACTTTATCTTAATGAAAATTGCAACAAAACTTAAGGGAAAAAATACAAAAGACAATCAAGAAAAGCTTAAGTAAGAAAAGCTAAACCAAATTTGAGAAAGAGATTATGACAAAACTTTGAAGAAAGACAATAAAAAAAAAGGCACACAAAAAGGACCCAAAGATATTTACTAAACTTTTAACAATGAAACTTTTTCTTAAGAAATTTGTTAAAGCAAAAGGATAAAAATTCCACAATGGTTGAAATCAATTTGCCAATGAAGTTGAACCCAAAATTTTGAAATGTTTTTTTCTTTAATAAATGGAACCCAAATTTGCGTTTCACATTTCTTCCTTTTTTTTATTTTATACTAGTTCTTGAATTATGGAAATGAAATGTCCATAGTTTTGATCATGCATATTTTTCAATAACTCCAATTTTCACCAAAAGTTTGGGCTTCAATTTAATTGATCACTTGAAATCTTTTGTTTGGAACTTAAATCTACTTCTACTAAAACAAGTTTCTAATTACTTCATAAACTTTCAAAATTAAAAGCCAAGTAAATAGAATCAAAGTAAGGACTCCTAAAACACTAATGAACATATGACTCAAAGCAAAAGGCAAGAACACAAAAGACACAAAAATAATAATCCAAAAGCGAAACAATGTTATGGAAAAGTAAAATGCCAAATTTAAAAAGCAAGAAAAATAAAGGGTTGAATTTAAAAGTGCTTGAAAGTAAAGACAAGAATTTAAAGGTACTTGAATGTAAAGACAAGGAATTAAAGATGCAGGAAAGTAAAGTGTCAATCAACTCTAGATAAGATAAGCTCAGAAACCAGAGCTCTGAATAGCACATGATGTGAGTTGATTTTTAGATGTTTTCATTTAAGGTGACACTTTACTTTAAGATTGAGAGTTTAGGAGTTAATGGTGATGACCTTTGAAAAATCACACTGGACATTAACTTAACCAAGTGGTTAAGTAGGTGTGAATGTGTATTTCACAAAGGTAAAGATAAAAGACATTGTATGGTGAGAATGTATGCAAATTGCGGAAAAAAAGAAGAAAGCTATGAAACATCAATGGAAAAGAAACATGAAGGAAAATGAAAGAAAAAACTTATGGAGATGGTGGTGGGTGGAAACTACCAAGATAAGTGTTAGGCCGCCACTTGAGAGTTTTATTCTCTTCAAGATAAGACCAAAAGGAAGAAGAGACAATACTCACTCAAGCTCTCACAATATTTGTGCAAAGTAACTTTTCTATTCAATTTCAAGCCCAAGCCCAACAAGGGGCCCAAGCCCATCAAGGGGTCCAAGCCCAACAAGGGGCCCAAGCCCAACGAATTACTAGGAGCATGGCAAGAGCTTTGGGACAAGAGTATAATAAAATGGC
>Ga0123342_1006782_pt1 | contig 15648 bp, 6 predicted proteins | sample Turbeawhitnodule_FD_89960 | JGI IMG/M metagenome (GOLD analysis project Ga0123342, IMG submission 89960) | Root nodule microbial communities of legume samples collected from Mexico - Turtle bean Mexico white nodule | ecosystem: Host-associated > Plants > Roots > Nodule | place: Mexico: Nepantla... | reverse complement strand
CCAATTATTTTTGTTCATCTTTGTTTGAGGTGAATCTAAATTTTTTTGGTTTATGGTTACATGTTTTTTTACTATCCATGCCACATCATTGTTTTAAGTGAATTTTGGAGTAAGAACTGTTTCGCAGGTTGTTTTTGGTGTATGTTATCCATGCTTTAAACAATGTTTTTTCATGATTACTTAAATTAGGAATACGTTGAATGTTTAACTATTAATTAAGAAACAATTTTAAAATTACAAGTCTGCACATTACATTTTTTTGGTTTATGGCTACATGTTTTTTTACTATCCATGCCACATCATTGTTTTAAGTGAATTTTGGAGTGAGAACCGTTTCGCAGGTTGTTTTTGGTGTATGTTATCCATGCTTTAAACAATTTTTTTTCATGATTACTTAAATTAGGAATACGTTGAATGTTTAACTATTAATTAAGAAACAATTTTAAGATTACAAGTCTGCACATTACAAAGACAATGTGTGTGTGTGCGTGTGCGTGTGTGTGGTGTGTGGGTGTGGGTGTGGGTGTGTGTGGGTGTGGGTGTGGGTGTGTGTGCGTGTGTGTCCTGTGAATGAGACGATCCTGACTCTACTGATATAATGAAATCACATAGATGAAGTTATTCAATTGGTGAGAGTTGAAGGAGGTCCATTTGGCTAACTCTGAGGTTTGAAAAAACTGATTAGAGCAGATCAAATGGATTTACCCTGTCATATGAAGATGATGAAATATTGAGATAATTATGCGCATGGTTGTGTGGGTTTCACAGCAGTAGTATGACAGGTGCAGGTCTCTGGATGCTAATTTCAATACACGAGTCTTCCGGAAGTAGAGTTAAGTGTCTATGTGTTATGAGTCAGTAGAAGTCTGACATGAGAAAGATGAATATTGAAATTGTTGATAGACACTTGATGGTTATTTGAAATGCATGAGAAATGATGGATTTATGTGGATGTTTAAAGTTATATTTGTGTTATAAGTTTTAAAAATACCTAGCTTACCCTTTGTTTTGTTTTGTGGTTGTTTTTCTTTAATATGTGATGATAGTGTATTTTACACTTTTGAAATTTTGATTTAAATTTTATGTAAATGTTTCAAGTCATATGAAGAGGGAGATAATTTGAAACATTATAATAATGAAATTTTAGATATATTTGTATTATGTTTATATATTTATTTTAATATTTCATACCGATTATGATTATTAGATATGGAAAAATATAGGATGTTACAATATTCTTATTTAATCTTACAAATTAAAAGTAAGATTTTACAAAATTGAAAAATAAAAAATTTAATTGAAGCTATAAATTTATTTTTATTCATCAAATATTTAACATTCAATAGACTATGTTCCTTGGAGAGTCTTTTAGCTATTTTGCCCCACTCAATCCTTGCAAACAGTGAGTTTTATTCTGGCCCACACAACTGTACTCTGTCTTCTTTAATAACTGGCACAAAAAATATTCGCCCTAGCACACTGCTACTACCATATGTTGTATCTGCAAAACCAGAGCTCCCATTGTTGCAGAAAAAGGATGGTAAGAAGTCACTCTCACGTCACCCTCTACCTTGTCTCATTTTTGACTTTCAGAGACGACAATTAATGCAGATAACATGCAACGGGAAAAGCTCTTACGTCCATATCCATTCTATCACGCTCACAGATTTATGGCCATAAGGGTATGCCACTGTCTGATTAATGTTGTTTCCTTTGTTTTGTTCTCTGTGCAGTCTTTGAATTCTACTCTCTTTTCTGTTGCGTTGGTCAGAGGGTATATTCAGTATATCACAGTTATTCTTTTCTTCTCTGAAATAGGGAACAACACCATTCTCCATCGGAGCTGTCAAAAGAGATTTCATACTAAGTAGTCAAAATGAATCAGAATACTTTTCTACTGATTCTTTATTTGATTAGGACAAGTCCCACTCTTAATTTTATGGATCCCTGTTTATATATTTTAATTCTTTTAAAAAAATATATTTTAATTTGTTAGAGATTAAATTAACTTCAATTCAATTCATAATACATCATCAGTAAATACAAATTTCAACTTTTATAAAGTTAAATTAAATTTCATTTCTTAAACATTGTATGAGAACAATGAGAGTTTATAAAACTTATGTATTACTTGTTATTATTTATTAATATTATCTCATGCACGATTGTGCACTATTTCATAGTTAATAATAAAATTTTGTTACAATAAATTATGAATATGAGAGAAGAAAAACAACTTTTTTTAACAAAAATTAAAATTATAAAGTGATCTTGTGTATGAATATTTAACCTTCATAAAAAATTAAAATAATGTTATATTCTTTTGGTTAATTATATATATATATGATTAATAATTTATATATTAAAATAATAGTTATATTTTGTAAAAAATTATAACTTTTTAACTTCTTATGTAGACGGAAACTCGTATTAAGTAGACCTACTGAATCTTAGGTTGGTGAGTATAATCCATTTTAACAGGTATCATTCATTCCACTCCAACATTGGATCCACCCAAACACAGTAATGGTTTTGCAGGTATCCATCTCTCTCCCGTTACACTCACTCTCACTCACAAACAGTTTCTATTTCATACATCACAATGCTTTCAGGAAACTATGGATTTTACATAGTTAGAGAAAGTTTTTGTTAACCAGAAACAACATCAAACTTCTATCCATATCATGCATGCCAATCAATTCACTGATAGTTTTTTTTGTTTAAACGGTCCTCTAATGTCATTCAGACTGAATATATTACAAGATTCATGAATGCTGTTCAAGAACATAGGAACATATACTGATTAAAAAAAAGTTTTTCATATTCTATCTTATATGTTTCTTTTTTTTTAATCATTGACTGGTTTTGGAGCAATGCAGGAAGAAGGGTGGCCTTTGGGTTTGAGACTATTGAATGCAAGAATTGGGTTAGCTGGAAATGGTGATTTCTCTGGATCAGTCTCCTTCAGCACCATTCTCACTGCTTCTCCCACTCCTTCAACTCATTTTTCATCAGATCTTGACACACAGGTAAATAACTTTCTTTCAACAATTGTATAATTGTGAACAATGGTGAACGTTTCGTGAAGCCAAACCTTTACACATTCTGTGCTGTTTTAATATTCATTGACGAGTTTTGAGAGTTTTTTCAAGCAGCCATTACAATGTGCACTGATTTATCACTTTAATGAACCATGTTGTAATATACGACACACACGGTTGCTAAGTCCATCCAAATATGTGACCATGATTTTGGTGATTAGACCTACCATGGTTATTCTCTAATGATGTAAAAACCCACCCTTGAAAACATGAGCAACTTCATGTAGAAAAATCACCCATAAAGCAAATCCATCTTCATGTTGTTCTCTTTTTTATTCTCAATCTCTTCGGTGTTATCGATGTTGTTTGGTTCCATGGTCCAGAACATGACCTTGTCTGGGCATCATGCTTTGAGACAAAATGGTTTTGGTTTTACTTCTGTCATTTTTTCTTTTCTTTTGACTTATAGATTGTCAAAAAGTACAACTCAATTAAAACTTCATTTAATTATAAAATAAATCAATAAAAGAAAAATATTTTGATTGTGTGTATTTAATATTCCCAACAGTATTAACTTTTACTTCAAGGGAAGAATTATTCCCAACAGCATTTAATATCATGGTGAAAAAAATAAAGCTAGATTCAATTATCTGTTTTCAGGGTATTGAAAAATGAATTTAATGCTTAACTAAACACAAATAAAAGAGAGTCAAAAGAAGTCCTTCTCTAAACACAAATCAAATGCTTAACTTTTCATGCAGAAGGCCATTTTCCATAGATTCTTAGAATAATTCAAGAGTGACTATATAATAATTGGAAAGAAGTACTTTCAACAGAAATTTTAGATTGGATTATGCATGTTCACATATAGCATATTTTTCACAAGTCATTTTGCTAACTTCATATTGGTGGGTTAAGTCCATTGGATCATTCTTCCGTGAGAAGAGCATGACGCTTGGGAGCCTCCTTGGAAGTTCTAGGTTCCTAGAAGTCTCAAGGAGATCAAGCAGGGGAAGAATGGTGCAAACCTCAAAGGAGAACGAAAAGAATCACAAGCTGAGGCCTTGGTTGTTCTCACTTTGTTCAAGGCTAACTACTGATGCAGTGAGTGTTAATGCTGCTGCTCCCTCACTTGGTAACTATCTTGTATCAGAAAGAAAAGCTACAAATCATAGGAGGAATAATCATTGTTCAACCATTTATGGACCTAATCACTTCTCCCCGCTTCAAGAGTCAAACTCGCTATTTGTTGGTGTTGATGGAAGAGAGCCAAATAAAGCATTGGAGCAAAGTCATGGCTACGGAACACCAATAATTCTCTGTTGTCTCTGCAGATAAATGGATAAAACATTGCATTTGCTGCTCATTTTCTTCATATTTGGTTCAAAAGGATCTTGGATTTCTTTATTTGTTGCTTCATAATCTCAATTTTTATCTTATATTTTCAACCCCGATTTGGAGCTTACAAAATTTACAATAATTACGAAGAAAGTACTTCAGAAGATAATAATTGATAAGTGAAAATAAGAACTTAAGATAAGGATAAAAAAAGGTTTTAAATATGTTTTAACATCTTTCAAAATTTAGGTATTTTCAAATTTATTTCTATTAAAATTTTCTATTTTATTGAATGTTTAATTTTTTAAAGTACTTTGTTGTTTAATTTTATATGATCATTACTTTATTTCTTTTTCTCATTTCAATTTGTCGGTCCATTCTTTTTTTTCTTCTTCAAACTCTTCTAATTTTTTTGTCAATTACTTATAAAGAGGGAAGGAGGAAAGGAGGGAATAATTGAGTTGAACAAAGAATTTCAAAATATTGGAAAGCAGCAAATTTATTAACGGATTCTAGGTACAATTTATATTCAAAATCTATAGGTAATTTACATACAAACAAAATTCATAAATAATTACTTAAGTATAAAATTCATAATTCGTAAGTAATTACATAAGATTTATTTTTTATAAAACTTTATGTTAGGCATGACTATGAAACCTAACATTTCAGCTAGGCTGACATCTCAGACTCCAACAATCATCTACTATTACATGAAAATTTATCATTAAAGAAAGAAAAAAAAAGTACTAACAAGTATGGGGACTAGCCCAAAACTCATACATAAGGAGGAACAATAAACTTAGATAGAAAAAACTTAAAAAATCCATATGTAATTACATACAAATAAAATTCATATGTAATTTCTTATGGATAAAATCTAGATGTAACTACATATCGATAAAATTTGTAGGAAATTATATATGGAAAATTCGAATAAAACCCTATGTCTGAGCTAGAAAATTGCTAGAGTGTAATAAAATTAACCTTTCTTAGTGCAAAACATATATACAATCTTGAACATAATCAAACTAGTTGTATACTTATAAATTTCAAAGTCCATCAAATTTATGATAAATAGGAGTGTCACTCAAAGTAATAATTCAATATGTGAAAAAAAGTATAACCTAGGTATATAAATTCAAACCAATCCAAACATAGTACATTTGAACCATACCAGCATGTGATTTATGTTGTTGTTCATCATTGTCATCTCCTTGCACTTGGTCATTATCTTTCACTTGATTTTGTTGTTTTTGAGTATTTGGTTTATGAGAAATATTTTGTGCTCCTGCTGCTACTGCTAGAGCCAATAAATAAATGGAGGACTGCACCAATCAAATTCTATAGGGATTTGAACTGTAAACTCATTTGTCAAATCTACTCCTCACTAGTTGCTAGTTGTTGTCTAAATTGATTAATATCTTGTTAATCAACTCTTACTCATTAGATCAAGCCTATGCTTGTTGAAGTAACTTTCAACATAATGGTTAAGAGGATCGACGTGTCTAACCCCACACACTTATCCCTTCCACCTACAATTTGTAACTAAGAGAGGTTCCATAGACTTTCCTCCTCAATAGGGCTTATGGGAGTGCATTATAAGGTATTGATAAAAGGAGATGAAAATATTGCTCGAGAAAATCTACTTTCAAAATATTCATATGAAAAATATGAATGTTTTTTTTATAAAATAGTAACTAATGTTCATATACAATAAACTTGAAAGAAACAAACATGTGTCCACCTTGATCTATCATCAATGAAATCATCAGTGCTCTTTTGTATATATGTTTGTTGAAACACTTCATCAACATGCATTATCTGCAAACAAACAAAAATATCAATCAAGGAATTAGTAATGCATCATAGATTAATAAAAAAATTATAAAAGGAGTCACACAAAACGAATGGTGTATTCATGCACACTAATGGATCCCTCGATGTGCAAGCTCTTATTTTGTTAGGATGAAAATATATTTTAGCTTTATCAAATTTTAGCAATACATATATAGGCATGTTCACTTTTTCAAAATATTATAAACACTACTTCCAATCATTTAAGCTTCTTAACTTTTTTGTGAGCTTCTTTAAACATTTCTAAAAGTATATAAGAATCTTTGGAATGGAATTTTTTCTTAATTTTATCCTAATCTTCAACCTTGCATGTCACCTTCCTCTACAAACAACAACAGACATCAATTCAAAGTGCAAAATATAAGCATTTTTAAATGGAATAAGAAAGGTTAACTTAAAATGCTGAAATAATAAATCATGGTCATTTTTAGTGGTTGTGATGGCCTTTGGTGTAATTTTTCATGGATAAAACCTAAATACCAAAATGAAGTTAATCTTAGAGGAAAATATTAATAAATTATATATATATATATATATATATTTAAATTTATTATACTCTTACCCTCATCCAACATGTTGAGTCATAGGACGACCACCAACTAGGGACCTACTCCTCTAAATGTGATATCTTCTCCAAGTCTCGCACATGATCATTGTGATTGTCTCTTAAAGTTGAATGTGTCTATAGGATATGTGTACATGATAATGGTGAAACATTTGGGGTAAGGATTAAAGGATTAGAACCAACAAGTGGATAAGGTGATGGGGTAATTGTGATCCATTGGGAATAGATCCAATTTTTCATTTTTTTTTTATCGACCAGCTTCTAATGCCATGGATTCAATAACATAGACTATTAGTGTAGTCGATCTAACAACAAGAGGTGGTGATGGGTGGATTTAGCAAGATTTGTTGCTGATACGATGGATCCAATAATTGAGGATGAAGTAGTTGTAGTGGCTTGAGTAGATGGTAGGTTTAGGATTGTTTATTTGTGATAACAATTTTATCACAAAGTTTTTTCCTTTCCCTTTAGTGACACAAGGTGATAGGAAAGAAGTGGATCACAACCTCCTGATAACATCTTTATTTACAAATACATAGATGTTATCATTTATATTGCAAACTAAACATACAATCAATATCAGCATGCTATAATTGTATAAAAATTGTTGAGTTAATTAGGTTTGCCTAAATAGTCCATCCAAACATATGGTCCATGTTATTAAATAGAGAGATTAGTGTTAGTCCCAAAATTTAACTCTTGCTTCATATACTCCTTCACACAGAGATTGTTATAGTATTTCTAATAATTTGGTTTCTATATTTTAACACTTGTTTAGGAAATAATGATTTAAAAAAAAAAATCTGTGCAAATATTTGAAACAGAGAGTGAATAAAAAATCAGATAACAGTGATGTTTTTAATTGAAAAAGAAAATTATAATTACTAATTACACTCATAATATTTTTAAGTTCACTCCTATATTAGTTTATTCTATGTTGCAGCCCAACAAACAAAAGACCCACTATTTTTACTATATGCACTACCCAAAATTTAAATTTCCAGCTCTCAACTAGAAAGTTTCACTTTAATACTCCATTCAGAACTAATTCATATAGCACAGTGAAAAAGAAAAATATAATTACTAATACACCGCTTGAAACTTTTAATTTCACCCCCTTTTTTAGTTTATTCCCTACTACAACCCAGAAAACAAAATACCCACTATTTTTACTATAATAACTACCCAGAATTCAAATTTTCACCTCAGCTACAAGTCTCATTTTTATACTCCATCCAAAACTTACTCATACATCACACGTCTTATGTACATTGTTAAATAGTTACAGTTTAAACAAACACTAAATTCAATTATCATTTTTTTTAATTTATGTTGTACACTTTAATTAAAGCATAAAAAAAATTAGTTATTAATTGTGTTTAATAAGTTCATTACAACATTTAAAATTAATTGTGTCTAAATCTATTTAGCACTAGATGTTAAAGTCATCTTCACTTTCTCTTTTTGTCTTCTCCTATTCATTTCTTTCTTCATTCATTTGATCTTCAAATAATGATAAGTTATTGATGTTCACCTCTTCAAGATTAGCCTCTAAATCTTATAATTGAAAAGCTTATTTAACTTCAATTACTTCATTGTCATGTGACATTTCATCAACTTGTTATGACACTTCCACTTATACATTTTCATAATCTATACGACCTATGGGCTTTGTCTTGATTATAACACACCAACTATAGTTATATGTGTGTGGTGTGGTGTATGGTACATGATACACTTATCGTATATTATGTGCAATGATAAAAGAATCACATGAAATATATCTTCTATCCATTAGAAAAATACACAATCATTACAATAAATTATTCATTTACTGACGAAAACATTATCAGACAACTTTGTGTTCATCGATAATTAATTAATTACCGACGAATTTTATCAACAAATTTGTATTCGTTGGTTGTTGGTAATAATCAATGGATATGAAAGTTATTCGATAATTGAGTGAGTCAATATTTGTCGGTAAAATCCATCCATAATTGAGCATGAAACAATATCTATCGATAATATTTGTATTCGTCAGTAATATTTGTCGATACCCACACATCAATATTATTCGTCAGTAAGTTTATCGATACATTCTACAATATTAATATAATTATAATTATAATAATAATATTATTTTTCTTAATAATATTTTTTTTAATAATAATAAATTTATTTTCTATGGATATATAAGAAAATTAAAATATTAATTAAATATATGGATATAATAATAATAAAGTTAATAATAATAATAGTTATAATAACAATAATAAATAATAATAAAAAAAAATTATGATAATAATTATAATAATAATATTAATAATAATAATTTATGATAATTGTAATGTTAATAATTTCATTTTATATTAAAATAAAATATTAATTTAATAATTTGTAATATTAATTATGGAGATAATAATAATAATAATAATAATAATAATAATCAGGATAATAATAAAAATAATAGAAAAATAATTATGATTATAAATATAATTATAATAAAAAATAATATAATAATAATAATGATAATAATAATAACAATAATTATGATAATAATAATAATAATAACAATACTATTAAAAATAAATATGATAATAATTATAATAACAATATTAATAATCTTCTTCTTATTAATAAAAATGTTATTAATATTCATATAAATAATAATAATTATTATTATTATTATTATAATAATAATAATAATACTAATAATTTTATTTTATATTAATATATATTAAAATGAAAATATTATGTTAATAATAATACTATTTTTAATATTCATATAAATAATATTAATAGTAATTACTGTTGAACAAGATGTTTTGATGTCTCCAAATCCAAGTGGAAAGCTTAAAAATCCTACTGATGTGTGTGTGTTGTTTAGTTGTTTGAAACTTGTTAATTCACCCCTTAAGATGATCCAAGGTTAATTGAATCTTTACCATTTTGAAAATATGAATTTTGTATTTTCAAAAAGGGTTGAAATTTCAACCTGTTGAAATGTCGATTCAACTTGTTGTTTGACAGTTAGTGGTTTTTAAAATGGCTTGGAAAAGCTTAGCTTTGCTTTGGCTTTGTTGTCAAACAGATTCAACCGGTTGTTTATGAAAACCTTAACAGGATTTTGTTAAGAGATTTTAATCTGTTTTAAATGATTCCAACAACTTTTGATTTTTGACTGAACTACTTTGACTATTTGATTGGGGCATATAAAGGTTGTTATACGCTCATTTGCATTAACTAAGAAAGAGAGATTAATCAAAAACAATTTTCAAGATTTCAAAAAGCTTTTGGATCATCTCATGTGTGGAATAAGATTGCGTCTTGTACTTCTGAACTTTAAGCTTTGATTTACCCAGGTGTATTTTGTTCCTCTTCTTCCTTGAACATTGTATTTCTATGTGCTCTTGTGTGGTGCAGTTTCAAAGGTGTTTCTGGAAATTGTGTGATTTTCCAAAGGTGGTGTGTGTTCTTGAGGGGTTCAAGATCATCACTTTTGTTGTATGTTTTGTAATCAAGGTTTGATTACATAGTGAATTCTCAGTGGTTAGTTAAGGACTGGATGTAGCGTGGACGAGCAACACCCAACTCGCTCTGTCACTCAAAATGCTCAAAAAACACAATGAGACAATAGATAAAATGCAAAAAAAAAATTAAATGAACACAATACAAGGCAAAGATTATAAGCAATGAAGAGCATAACAACGAAGGCATGGAAAACAGAGAACTGAAAACAATAACAACAATAAAGAATAAAACACAAAAGAAGAAGAATTTAGGAGATCATGTAAATAAGTTCACAAACAACAATTCTTAGGTCATATAATTGTTATTTATGGATAATTTTTAACTTTAAAGAAAGATTCCCTCTAAAATTATCATCGTCTGTGTTGCATTTTCTTGTAAGCCACGATTCAAAGAACTTGTCACCATGTAACAATGTAACATAGAAGTGAAACTCGCATGAGAGAAAAACTAAAGAACTAGTATCCATTTTGTGTATAAAATATCTAGATACTCTTCATATTTTTGAAACTGAATACTCATCCGTTTGATCTGAAATTTGTCGCGTTTTGTCCCGAATTTAGTGAAGATTCTTACGTGGAGTTTCAGGAAAAAACTATTTTGGGAGAATTTTTCAGAAATTTTCGTGAAAACCAAGGCTATCATCTACCAAAACTTGTGAAATTTCACCCTACTTTCTGCAATTTTTATTCTGCGTCCCTATTGCACTGGAAAAATTCACACAAGTACTTTCATATGTTGTTTGCACCCAGGTAAGGAGGCACGTCCATAAACTAATAACAAAAAGAAGATACGGGGAAGAAAAGCCAAGACGTTTTGTTTTCAGAGAACTAATTTTGTTCACTTTCGGTCTTGGACTTACTACGCCTTACTCCTTAAGTGTTTTGGTCTGAAATTTTTACCAGACGTTCGTCACTGTGTTTATTGAGTTTTGGCTGAGATTTGAGCCCTAGATTCGTCCCACAAGACTGACAATAAACTTCTTATTGATCATTGCCAGGGCTGAAAGGAAGATTCATTTGTGTGAAAGTGTTTGATTTTTTTCGTGGGTGAATACTCATCCGCTTGACCTGAAATTTGTCGTGTTTTGTCTAGAATTCAGTGGAGATTCATACGTGAAATTTCAGGAAAAATATATTTCGGGATAACTTTTTATAAATTTTCTCGCAAACCAAAGCTATCGTCTACCAAAACTTGTGAAATTTTGCCCTACTTTCTACAATTTTTATTCTGCATCCGTATTGCGCTGAAAAAATTTCCACAAGTACTTTCATATTTTGTTTGCACCCAGGGTATGAGGCACGTCCATAAACGAATCACAAAAAGAAGATACGTGGAAGAAAAGGCATAACGTTTTGTTTTCGGAAAACTAGTTTTGTTCACTCTCGGTCTTGGACTTAGTACTCTTTCCTCCTTGGGCGTGGACTGAGTGCAAGCAATATATGAACTTCCACAATGTCCATAAATTAATTTAATTACTTACCTTTTTCAAAAATGCTTTTTTCTACTCAACAATTTTTTCAATTATATTTTCTCTATAAATAAACACAACCTTAATACACTGCGAAACCCACCTTCCAATCCTTGAAAACTGCCTTGAAGTAGCATAGATGAGTGAATAAGAAAAGAAAAAGGAAAACAGTAGTGTCTGTAGAGGAATGAAGTGCATTGAGATCCGTTACTCGAAAGCATTGAGGAAAAGAAACAGTGTGATGCGAATTAAAGACATGGAAACTAATCAGAAGTTGAGAATTTGGAATGTTGAAAGCTACAAATTCCCATGCAGCATGGAAGAGCGTGCAGTAGGATCAAATCACTGGGACCAACACACTGACAAAGCAATGCCTTCTCCTCTTTAGCCACTTCGCATAAACACGCGCTCACTCGCGTGAACATCTGCGAAATGGTCAGAAAATCGACATTCTATTCTATGACATTGCAGTTTGTGTCCCTGTCTTTGTGCCAGTAACACTGTTCACTTCAAGATTGCTAAAATCTCTGTGCTTTGACTATGCTTCCAATCACACACACTCTTCCTTTTGTTATCGTACTACACATCTCTATTCTCAGTTTTGATGCAAAGGGGTAGATTCTTATTGATGAAATCATTTTTTAATAATTCTATTTCAAACATTTTCTGATTACTCTGAATCAAACCTTACATAGTTTATTTCAAACATTTATATTTGAGATTTCTGATTACTCTGAAACAAGCCTTACATAGTTTATTCATGTAATTATTCTCTGACTTTTAATGTAAATTTGGAACTCTACATCATTTAGACATAAATTAAGTTCAAAATTTGACTCAGACAAAAGTAAAAATAAACTTATTATATTAAAATTTGTTATCTATTCACTGTTAAGAGTCTGATGACGGATTTCGATAATCAAACTCATGAACGAGGATGTCAGAATCTTAAAGGAAAGAAAGATAAAAGGAAAAAAGAGTTTTCTACATGATTAATAATGATGAGATTAGTGTAAGAAAATAAATATAATAAAATTAATACTACATAATATCCAGACCTACAAGCTCCATCACTTAGGCCGTTATTAGATTTAAACTGAGTTTTCTTTAGTAAATGTTCTAATTATTTTGATTTGTTATTTAAATAAGCAGTATTAAAAAATCATATTTTATCAAACTTTTCTATTTATTTGCTATACTTATATTTTATAAATTTCATAAAATTGAAGTAATGTATGTAAAAACAAGGTATTCCAAAATATAAAATTTTACTAGTATATTGATCAAATTTCACGAAAACTTTTATTCAATAAAAAAATTCTTTTTTAATTATCACCAAAAGTTATGCCTGAGGAATCATAAAAAAAAACCTATAATGTAGATAAATGATTACTTTTATGTTTTGTATCCGGGTGAAGATTGTTCATACGGATAGAATATTAGGGAAAGAGGTTGTTTGTATCAACTGATTACGAAGGAATTGAGAGCGTGGAAAGGCACAAATAGAGAAAGAGATTCCTCCCTGATGTGTAGCGATTGTAGAAGAAATACACGTAGATCAAGACTTATTACATTGTTACCCTTCTGAAAAGCTAGTGAGATTCCTTTGCCAGTCATGCACAATGTCGGAGCATGCATGCAGTCTGTGGTTAAGGGTTTATTACACCCATAAATACTTGAAGTTATTCATATATTTGGGTGTGATACTGGGTGGTGAAGTGATGGTGAAGTGAGAGTGTTGAAGTGGTGCTCCGGTTGTAGTTCTCGATGGTGGTGATTTCTTCCCAGAGTGGTTTTTACTTCATCCACGTTTCAGGTAACAACTATGCGCTTAAATTGAATGTTGGACAACTGATTCTTAAGATATTTTGAATGGAGAATTGATGTTCAAGGAAGACATAATCAATTTTTATAGTTATTTGTAGGGATAATCGATTATCCCCAATACAAGATCAATTATCACTATCTTTTTTTGCTAGAAATTGTTTTTTACCAACCATAATCAATGTTTGTTCATTTTCTCTGATTTATGTATATGTTGGGTTTGTTTTACTTTGGATGAATGAATAATTTTTTATTTTGATGTATGTATATAATGTTTTTTTTTTTAATAAGGTGTATTTTTTACAAAGAAATATGTAATATATTGATTGATAATGGTAATTAAATTTAAATATATAGATATTTTTGAATTAATAATATTAAGTAGAGTTTAAGAAATTAAGATTAGTTTATATTTAACTGCGACAAATATTTGTAAAACTAATTTTGATTGATATAATATAAATAAGGATATAATTGAAAAAACTTTATAATTTTTGTTTTTGAATTTATAAAATAATTATAGTTTTGGAACAAAACTAAATTGTTAAAATAATTATAATTTGAAACTGAAAGTGTAAGGACCGAGAAAAATAGTCTTCGAGTAGAAGTGATATAATTAAAATGGAACTTGAATATTTTATTATTAAAGTGAAGATAGTATATAAATAGAAATTCAATTATTCAGGTTTTATTTTAAAATAACCATATCTCTTTAAAAACTCTTTTTTCCTTTCATCTGCCTTCTCCCTAAGATTCTGACCTCCATGCTCATTAGTTTGACGATCAGAGTCTATTATTAGACTCCTAACAGCGAAGACTACAAGATGGCCCGATCAGAATCTCTGATAGAGTAAGTTCATTTTTGCTCTTCTCCTTAAGTTAAATTTTGAACTTGTTAGGTTTGTATCTGTCTAGGCTTTGCATGTGAAATTTTAGCTTCAGGGTTAATTTTTGTTAGCTCGGGGTCTTAGTGATATAGTTAGATTTTTTTTATCAGGACTCTATGATGTAGGTTAAGCTACCTTTAAGCTTTTGATAGATTTGGAGCTAGCATATGCTCAAGTTCAAGTAAGGGAAGCTAATCTTATTCTTTTCAATTGAATCCTAAGTTAGAAGATCTGGATGTGGGGGTGACGTGGTCACTAGTTCCAATTTTGCTTGCAGGATTGTCTTTTTTAAGAGTAAAGTAATATATTAACTGAAACGGTTAATTTTGAATATTAATACTGATTTTTAAAGTGAATAAGTTATTGAAAGTGTTTATGGTTGAGAATTGAAAGTGTTAGAATGGTAATATAAATGAGTTTAATTGTATTTGAACAGTTTGTTAAATTACATAAAATGTGATGTTTGATGAGAATTGGTTGTTTGATTTTAGATGATGATTGATTTAGAGAGCATATATGAGTGAGAGTTGTCAATTGAATGTGAAGATTTATAAAATTATAAGTTGAATAAATTTTAGTTCAGAAATATAACAGGTAAAATAGGTTTATGCAAAATTTTCTACATATCTCGCTCAAGCGAGCATAAAATGAAAATATCGAGTGCTCTCAGGTGCGTTTTCGACCAAGCGAAAAGAAATCTCTGTCACGTGAGGTATGAGATGAAATTTTGGGTGCTCTCGGGTTCAATCTCGCTCAAGCAAGAGAATTTCCGCTTGGACAAAGGTTTATGCAGAATTTTCTACATATCTCGCTCAAACGAGAATAAAATGAAAGTATAGAGTGCTCTCGGGTCCGTTTTCGCCCAAGCAAAATGAAATTTCGGTCAGGTGAGGGCTGAGATGAAATTTTGGGTGTTCTCGGGTTCAATCTCGCTCAAGCAAGAGAATTTTCGCTTGGACGAAACTCATTCTCACTCAAGCGAGATGATTTTCATTCAAACTAGACTCTTTGTGAAAATGAAAACAAAAAAAAAAAAAAAAAAATTTTTATTTGTTATTTTTTTTTTTTTTTTTTAAAAATTTTTTTTTTTTTTTTTTTTTTTTTTTTTTTTTTTAATTTTTTTAAATTTTTTTT
>Ga0123342_1006781_pt1 | contig 15649 bp, 11 predicted proteins | sample Turbeawhitnodule_FD_89960 | JGI IMG/M metagenome (GOLD analysis project Ga0123342, IMG submission 89960) | Root nodule microbial communities of legume samples collected from Mexico - Turtle bean Mexico white nodule | ecosystem: Host-associated > Plants > Roots > Nodule | place: Mexico: Nepantla... | reverse complement strand
TTTAGTATTTGAGATTCAGATTTACATGTAGAGCAGCCTGGGTATTAATAGTACCCAGTGCAGTATGGAATACAAGTGAACAGTTAGGACTGTTATAAACAGTTATTACTGTTATACCTAATACATCTGATAGTTGATAATTGGATCCAACAAACTCAAGACAAACTTCTTTGGACAACATCTTTTCTCAAATAAAATGATAGTCAAGCTCTATGTGTTTGGTCCTCTCATGCAATATAGGGTTATTGGCAATGTCGAGAGTTGCTCCATTATCTCAATACATTTTCAATTGTTGGATCTCACCAAATTTTAATTCTTGAAATATTGTTTCACCCACAAGTTTGCAAGTAGAGACACCATTGCCCTATATTCAACTTTAACACTAGATTCGAGACAACCACAATTTTGTTTCTTGCTTTTCAAAGAATTAATGTTGCCTCCAATGAAAACTCAATAACCTGTAGTGGAGCGATTATCCATAGGAGAGGCTGCCCAATCGGCATTACTGTGTAAATGATAGATTTTGAGGTATCTTGAGATGCAAATGATAATATTCCAATGACCAATACAAGGATTTTTCATAAACTGACTAACAACACCCGCTGCAAAAGATAGATTCGATCTAGTAATGGTGAGATAAATAAGCTTCCCATCAAGTCTTATATATCACTTTGGGTAGGAGAGAGGTTCACTTTGATTTTCCATTAATTTTTTATATTGATCCATAGGGCTATCGGCTGGTCTACTGTTAGTCATGCCTATTTCTTCCAGAATATCTAAAACATATTTCCTTTGAGAAACTATAATACTTTCCTTAGATTGAGCCACTTTAATACCTAAAAAGTATTTGAGACATCTAAGGTCTTTGGTCTGAAAGTGGCTGCATAAATGTTCTTTTATTGGTGAGATTCTAGTCACATCATTCCCTGTAGTGACTATGCCATTGACATACATAAGTAAACACATTTTCCATGAGAAGTATGACAATAGAAAACTAAATGATCTGTCTCATTGCGTTTTCCAAAAGTTTGAATAATATGTCACTGAATTTTCCAAACCAAGTATGAGAATATTGCTTGAGACCATATAGACACCATTTTAAATTTACAAACCAAGTCTGACTCCCCTTGAACAACAAATCCAGTAGGTAAAAGTATCACTACGAAGGAAAACATTTTTTATGTCTAATTGATGAAGAGGTCAGTTACATATAGTTGTCATGAGAAAGAAGAGACACACAATAGTCATTTTGGCTATGGAGAAAATATATTACCATAATCAAGGCTATAGATCTGAGTAATATCCTTTGGTCAACAATCTAGCTTGGAGGCGATCAAATTCACCATTTGGCCCTACTTTAATGGCATAAACACAATGACAACCAACAACCTTTGGTCTAGGTGGAAGAGGAACTAAGTCCCATTTTCCATTATTTTCAAGAGCCTACATTTCAACAATCATGGTTTGTCACTATCTTAGATGATCAATTGCCTTTTTCACATTTTTAGGAATGGTAATGGAAGATAAGAAGAGATAAAAGAAGAGTAGGAAGGGGACACACAATGATAGCTTATAATAGTGTAAATAGGATGAGGATTGCGTGTAGAGCGAGTACCTTTTCGAGTCACAATAGGCCAATTGGAATTTTTATTATCAGGAGATTTGGTATGAGATGATGGTGAAGGACTTGATGAAAAGGACTCACCATTTGTTATTGGACTAGTCACTTTGGTAAGTGAGAAGAGGAGTAGGTAATGATGCAGGTGAACTGGGTTGATGAGAGGAGTTTGGACTATTGGGTGAAGTTGAAATAAGGTTAAGAAGAGGATGCTCAAAGGGCTCAACTAAAGACATGGGCAAGATATCTTGGACATAACATCTTGTGTGGTGGAAAAGTTTCTTTGAAAAAGGTGACACTTGTAGACATGTAATACTTGTTTTAGAGGAATAACATCAATACCCTTTTTGAAGATGAGAATATCCTAAAAGGACACATTTGATAGTTTGAGCTGAGAGTTTGTCCAAACCTGGAGACACATTATGTACAAAACACACAACCAAAGACTTGTGGAGAAATGTGAAACAAAGGTTCATCTAGAAACACAATGGAATATGAAACTTTATTGTCCAAAGAAGAGGGCATTCTAGCAATAAGAATGACATCACTCTAGTGATGGACATGTTTATTGGCACCAAGCAACAAGGTACAAATGGTTTCAACTAAGTGTTCTTTCTCTCTATTATACCATTTTGCTGAGGTGTACGAGGACAAATGAATTGGTGTGAAATGCCATGTGAATTTTAAGGAGTAGAAAAACCAGAAGAAAAGTACTCTCTAGCATTATCACTCCTTAAGATCTTGATCACTTTGCGAAATTGGTTTTTAATTTCATTCAGTAAAGAGACAAAGATATGCAAAAGTTCAGACCGATCTTTCCTTAAGTAAACCTAAGTACGACAAGAATATTCATTAATAAGAGTGACAAAATAATGAAACCCAAAGGATAAGCCTCAACTTGGACCCTAAATGTCAGAATGAATTATAGAAAAGACAGAGTTGCATCTTATTTTAGTTCTTTTAGGAAAAGACCGAATATGTTTTCCTAGTTAACATGGCTCACATTATAAGACTTGGAGTTTGTTATCTTCGGGAATCATCCTTTTTAATTTTGATAAATGTAGATGACCTAAGTGATCATGAAAAGCGTAAGAGATGGAGATGTTAAACAAGATTTGATGGTTTAGTGCCCAAATAGTAGTGTCCTCTAGATTCATGTCCTTCACCAATTAGTCAACATGCAATGCGCTCTTGTATGACAAAAGAATTTGGATAAAAGATTATAGAACAATTTAAAGATTTAGTCAATTGACTTAAAGAAATTAGGTTAAAAGGACAATTAGGGACAAAAAGAACATGCTTTAGGTTCAAAGACGGAGAAAGGGAGATTTGACCAACTTCTTGAGATGTAACCTTGGATCCATTGGCTAAAGTAAAAGCATGAAGATTTTTAGGATGAGAAATGAAAGAAAATAAGGAAGTATTACTAGAAATGTGACCGGAAATACCTATTTCAATTATCCATGGACTTTGACATTCAAAGGTTTGAAAAATGCTAGTTGTTGGCATACTAGAATGGGTGAAGGTTGAGCTTGGTTGTCGGACTTCAACCTAAGATATTCTTCATTAGAAAATTGTGATTCAACCTTTTTAGATTGAAAGATGTTTGCTATCTTGTTAGGAAAACCATGTAAGGAGAAACATTTATTGTGTGTGACTAATTCTCCTACAAAAGGAGCATTGAGGGTTGAGTAAGTGAAGGCATATTGAAAGAAGAATCCAACAATAATAAGAAATACAACAACATGTAGAGTCCAACTTAACACTCAAATCAACAAGCCAACACATTGATAACAAACCAATATACACCTCCAACACTCAGAATCAAATAAATAACTTCGCTCTACTGGTGACTTGAATCTCTCTCAAAATACAATGAGTACCAATAGTGAGAAACAACAACAATCTGCATTCAACAATGAGTGTTGGCTCTAAAAGGTGGCAAATAGTGGTGGATGAAGAGTATGAAAAAGAGAAGGATAAAGGAGCCTCTCAATCAAAGTTGAAACTAGAGAAACAATGATCAAAACTAGGACAAGGAGGTATGACGAGCTTGGTGGATAAGACATAGATTTGATCCGGTGACGAGAAGGTGGCATGTGACTTTCACGCCTCGAGCCAAAGTGAATGGAGATGATGCACATGACGAAACGTGTTTGAGAATAAGGGGACGTGACCAGGTAGTTTTGATGTTGCATGGCGAAAGGCTCTAAGATCTGGTGGTCATCGGAGAAAAAGATGGCGGAAGGCTGATGATGATAATGCGCAGTGTATTCACTGTATCTCGATGAGACAAACTAGACTAGGTGTTCGTTGTAATAGAAAAGAAGACTATGGAGAGACGGTGGCATTGGAGGATGTTGGTGGACGACGGTGGACAACCGCAAAACAAACACTCTGATACCAACATAAGACTGAAAATATGAAAAAGAGCTTAAGAGATTGATTACCTGGAGTTAAAAGAAGAAGATTACATCAGGAATACCAAGAGGTAATTAATGGTAATAAGCAAATCAACTTTTTTAGGACCGATTATTTAACCTATCTGAACAATATATAACCAAGATAAATTATTCTAATAGAAACAACACAATCTCTCACATTGGTAAGGTGGGTAAGACAACAATTTTGAAGAATATTCATAGTTTCATAAAACATGAGTGGAACATAATGAATTTGATAAGTTGATAGAGAGAAGGCTGTAATAATTTGATGATATGGTAGATAGACCCTTGAAGATCTGCATTGTCCTTTTTTTTCTTCTTCTGTTTTATTCATTTCTTGAGTGTATCTTTTTCTTTCTTCTACTGATTTTCTTCCATTTCAGTATCAAAAGAGATATTTATAAATCAGTGTATTTCCAACGAGTACCATTTCAGTTATCTTTATCACTCATGAACATTTCTGTAGAATATTTTTTTTTTTCTTTTAGATTTTCAAACTAATGAGTTTAGAATGTCTTAGGCCATAGCAGAGACAAAGACAACCATTGGATTTATAAAGGAGGCTGCTTCTATTAAGGTTACTGGATTTAATGTGTACCACAAAAATCGCCTAATCAAGGTTTGTTATGAATGATTGAAATGCCTTATCTGACTTAATGTTTATTTCAGCTGTCTTTTCAAGTATCTTCATTTTCTTTATATTCTCTCATTCAATATTGACTTTTCCATGTGCAATGGAATCTGATTTTCTGGTTTAGCTTTTTTTTCCTGAATAAACTTTGATTATTTAGTGGTTGAATATATGAAAAGTGTTGAATAGATCTAAATGGTAACCCACACTGAAAGAATCAGACTTCCTCTCTTCTTTGGGGACACTCCTGATATGGCATAAGCTTTAACCCTATTCCTGCTACTGTGTTGTTCCACATTTGTCGCCCAGTTTCTGTTGCTGTCACAGATCTATTAGTGCTGGTTTACACCCCATTATTTATTTTATTACTAAGTTTCCCCCATCATTGACTATTTAGAGGGATGTAAGTTTTGAAGACTGACCCTCCACCAGAGTGAACTCTATTTGGTGCTCCTGATTCTGAATCCTTGTGCTCTTCCCACTATATTGCTTCTGTAGCTCCTCTTCCACACTCCTTGCTAATCTAATGCCCCAAGTTACATCTTCGGGGTAATTTGTTGTGGCCCTGCTTTTAGTATTTGATTTCAAGCCCCATAGAAAGAAACTACATAAGACTGAAAAGATGCTAAAAAGGGCTTAAGAGATTGTTTATCTCATAGCTGATCCATGTTATTTACAGAAGAAAATTACATCAGAAATAGAAATTGTGTACAAGGAAAAGGCTATTTCTAGGTAATTAATGCTAATAACCAAAACAACTTTTTATGACAGATTACTAAACAAGTTAAGTTATATAATCAAGATAAACTATTCTAACAAAACCCAAAAATTGCTCTTCAATGACATTGACTGTCCTAGCAATTAATACCTCAAACTCCTGAACAAACTCCTCCACTGTGCCCTATTTGTAGCAAAGAAAGCCCTTCATACACATTCTCTATTCTTTTTCCTGTCATAATGTTGCAACAGAGCCCCAGTGAACATTTCCCCAGATAAATGAACTGATAAACACCAACTGTAACTTCTCCCCAGTGAGTCCTCTCCTTCAAAACTTGGCTGCTCCACCATTTTCTGCCCAACATCTACTTGTTTCAGTACCTTCCCTTGAGTTGTGCTAATTACACTTCCACCTTTTTTTGTTCTGAAATTTCTTACCAACCTCTTATTTTATACATTGACATTTGTTGTTTTGAAATAACTACGTATATATTTCCTATGTTTATGTGCTGATCACACACGTTCACTTAGCAAAGCAATGAATGTGCAAGGGAGGTAGGTTTAACTTTTCATTAAGAAGGTTATAAAGGTATTTAGCACCAACCTCAATGGAGATAAATGTAGTTATATCCCCTATATTTTAAAATAATTTAGAGTATTTTATGTTGTGCTAGGATTAGTTTCCATATTTTCTTTTATTTCCTATGATTGGGTTCTATATTTCTTTATTTTGTTAGGATTATGCAATATGATTGAGTATTAATAAAAAAAGGAAATAAGGTTGGTCTTTTATATATTGTGTCATCACGTAACACATGAAATCATGTCACAAACTTGGTGTGTTCATCTCTTTGATCCCCTCTACAACTCCACTCTAAAAGACTTTCATCTGAACATTTAGAATGTCAATTGAAACATGTGGATGTATAGGGAACTCTACATTGCTGTACAACTACAATAGAAATTTCTTTGAATATATTATTTGGTGTTGATTCTAATCCTGACATGGTTAACTTTTTTGTGAGGATGTAGCCCTTCTGGAAAGTAGTTTCCGATGGTTCATCAAAAGGGAGTTGTGTTGTTGGTATGTTTTTTTGTTCTTCTCATCTGTTATCTCTGCATATGCTTACTCCACAATTTCCAGGTTTTTTAATTTACTGGCACATACTTAGGAGTTCTTGAAGCCAATTTTATAGAACCAGCACATGACAAGCAGGATTTTGAGAGATCAGTGTTGTTCATTCGGTTGGAAAACAAGCTGAAACAAATGACCATGGATTACTGGTTTGTCTCTGTATTACACAGTTTATCATGAACAGTTTTCTTTTATATATGGGTTCTGCTTTTTTAATTTGTAGTATATTTCTTAATTCACTTGCACACCCCTCAGTAATTTTTTTTTATTAAAAATAAAGGAAAAGAAAAAATAGGATAAATTCCCTTGTGTATATTGAACACATAGGGTTATGTTTATATAGAAAAAAACATACAGAAAATATGGGCTAAGCCCATTACATAAATAGAAATATCTAACAATATCTAAAATATCTAGCACTCCTCCTCAAGCTGGTGCATATAAATTGTATGTACCCAGTTTGTTACAAATATAATCAATCTTAGGCTCTCGTAAAGATTTAGTAAAAATATCTGGTAATTGATCATTTGAATTAACAAACTAAGTCTTGATATCTCCTGATACAATTTTTTTTCTCCAATAAAATGATAATCAATCTCCATATGTTTGGTCCTTTCATGAAAAATGGATTTGAGCTAATATGAATAGCATCCTGATTATCACATATAAGTTTCATTTTAGTGACCTCATCAAATTGCAATTCTTTAATTGTTTAAGCCAAATAAGCTCACAAGTAGCTGAGACCAGAGCTCTATATTCTATTTCTGCACTGGATCTCGCCACAACACTTTGTTTCTTGCTCTTCCAAGAGATCAAAATGTTTGCAGTTGATGCTTTAGTTTTGATTTTCTGTTAATGTTCCTTGAGGTTTTAATATTTATTCAAGTTGCAATTTCTTTGGAAGTAAATAACTGTTGCCAGAAGCTGTACACATTAATGTTCCTTGAGGTTTTACTATTTGTTCAAGTTGCAATTTCTTTGGAAGTAAATAACTGTTGCCAGAAGCTGTACACATTGTAGTTGTGGTTAGCTACTTTTGCTTTACAATAGGGCCCCATTCATTGAAAATGTGATGGTTTTAGTTGGCCATGAAAGTATATTATATTTGCCGTTATAGGTCCTTCTTTGTACCTATTGGCCACAAGTTTCAGGCACAAACGCACACAATTTACTAGAATGAGAATCATAGTAACTAGATAGCAGAACCATTATCCTCTGCTGTGTTATTTTTATGCAATTACTAGTAATTTTTATTTCAAATGAAAAGCTAATTAGAGCTTTGTGATACATCTTTTCCAAAATATTAATATTATGGGGTTGACAATATCTGATTTATTGATTTTTTTTTCTGGAATAAACAGGAAAGGCCACTGTCACTTGATTGGATATCAGCCCCAAATATTCAAATCACAAAATCTTGTAAAAGAAGCCCAGATTCGAAAATCAGCTGAACTTTCAACTAATCCACAGAATGAATTGCCCTCTGATCAACAGGTTACTGGTGTGGTTCCTCAGCATCCAAACACCCTGAGTTTAAATCAAACAATTGTTGGTCTTGATGTGACTGGCATGCAAGATTTAAGTCGCAAGCAAATTGTAAGTTGTTGGCATTATCTGTAGAAGATTGTATTTATCTGATGCATACAACTGAAATCATACTTGCCACTGTATTTGGGTCGATATATACTTGTCATTTTTTTATTAGAACAGAGACATAGAATGAGTGAGATTAGTCGCATGAACAGAAAAGAAAAGAGAGAAAGAACAAGATAAGAGATATGGTAATAAATAGAAATTTTTATATCTCACCTCACTTCTTTTGTCACATATATAGAGCATTAGTATCTTTAGTGCACATTTAGAAATAGTTTGTTAACAACTCAATAACTAGCAAACATAAAATCACTAACTAATGAAATATCTACAACACTTCCGCTCAATTCAGATTAGCATTAAATCACACCTATGATGTCTCTAATAACCTTGAATCAGTCAAGCTTAAGAAACTTTGTTAAAATATCAGCCACTCAAGTATTAGTATTGCAATATTTCAACCCAAACTTTCATTACTGACATGATCTCTGAGGAAGTGAAATCTTGTTTGAATATGGTTGCTCCTTTCATGAGATAAGCTTATAACAGTTATTGTCTTTTAGCTTTTTCACAGGCCCTTCTCTTCAATCTTCATTTCTGACATAAAGTTTCTAAAGCCACAAGGACAAGCTCCCATTGAGGCTGAAATGTATTCAACCTCACACAAGGACAGTGCCACCAATGACTCCTTAGAACACCAGGAAATAGAACACCTTGTGTTACTTTTATAACCACAAAATCTGAGTCGGCCAAATATGTCATAATTCATCAGAAATATTTCTGCAATGGTTTGAGTGCAGCAACCAATAGTCCAGAAGTTCCTTTCACATATCTTAGAATCCTATTAGCTGTAAGCATATGGGAAAGCCTTGAATTATCCATAAATATACTAATCAACCCTACTACATAAGCTATGTCAGGCTTGCTGCTAAACAAAAAACATAATGATCCAACAATCTGCTTGTGCAAGGTTTCATCTACTGACTTGACACTTCCTTCTCCATCTTTGGGCAGAGTTACAATATAACATGTGGAAGCTTTACATTATTTGTTGTGTCCCATTCCTTGTTAAAAAAATAGGATAAGAATCCAAGATATTAATTTCAAACTCCAACATTATTCTCCTTTTAAACTTCCTCTTCTAAGTTTGTATTGAGAAATGCATTCATAACTTCTAGTTGGTGTCTTTCAAGATTGGTAACCAAAGACATTAGTACATTAATAGTTTTGAGCTTTGCTATAGGGGCAAACATCTTTGAATAATTTATGTATAAGATTGGGTATAACCTTGGACAACCAAGTTTTCTTTCTGAGTTGTACTTTGTTGAATGTAACAGGCTTAGCCCATATTTTCTGTTTATCTGTTATGTTATTCTGTTATTGTTTCTATCTATAAATAAACAACCTTGTGTGTATTTTACACAAGGGATATTAATCCTATATTTATTTTCTTTCTATATTCTAAATATGGTTTCTAGAACATAGGATTAGGGTTCAATTTTTCCTACTAAACCAACTGTTCACCAGTGTTTACCAACCGTTTCCTCCCTGCCACCGCCAAAGCTGCCGCCACCGTTGTTGTCGATTGATTGACGCCTGGACCTGCCCTTCTCATCTATGGCTTCTTCCGCTGCCACTATTATTGATCTGTTTATCTATACTAGTTATGTCAATGTTCATCTTTCCATTGACAAATTATATGGAACTAATTATGACATTTGATCCTTGGATGTTAAATTATGGCTTAAGAGTCAAGGTTATGTTGATCATCTTACTTAGTGTGTTCCCAATGTTGCTGAAAATGAGGTTTCCTATTGGTTGAAAATTGATGCTCAATTATGTGTTATTAAATCTACCATTCACTCATCTTTAAAACAATTTTTTCATGCTTATGAGATGTGTTCAAAAGTTTAGGAACAATCGAACTTATTATACACCAATGACACTCAACGTCTTTATGGCGTGTATCAAAATCTCTTCACCGTTGTTGCTCCCAAACGTCTTGATGGTAAAATGGCTGAATATCTGGGTAAAATCATGTTCTTCTTCATGATTCTAATGAGTTATTGTCTCCTGCCTCCACTCCTTCTCAAGAACTAGAGCAACGGTCAAAGTTTTTATGTTATTGGACTTACATTGCCTTTTTAATGATTATTCTCATGTCCATTAAAAGATTTTGGGATCTCCTGGTGTGCCAAATTTTACTTCTACTTGTTCTACCCTTCTGTGTGCTAGGAAAACACACCACTGATATACCTCCTCCTGTTGATGACTCTTCTGCTTTAGTCTCTCAGCGTATTGATCACAAAATCACCATCTTTATGAGATTCATGAAAAAATTTATGATTTGAATGAGAAGGTTGTTTTGTTCTAGAAATTGTGACCTTCTGGTTCCTCGAACTCTATGTAATGCAAGTTTTGATCATTGGATTCAAAAGGTTGTGTTTCAGGTACTGTTGAGTCTTCACAGCGAGGACTTGGATAACACTTGTGTTTATTTTCGTTAGTTTAAATACAATCAATTTCTGATTTGAAAGTGATTTATTGGTTAAAGAAGTCGTGGAGACCATGCGAAATTCAACTTTTTATGATGTGTCTTGGAAGGTTTTGAAATAAAAAAGGTGGCATGCAACTTTGAAATCAAATAAAAGCACTTGTATCCCTTTTGTATGGGTTTGTAACAAATAAACTCACCTCTTAGCTTGAGGCTTGGGTTTATTTTATAGTTTTCTTCATGCTTAACAAATATAGTGCACCCAAATACTTTTAGGGGTAAAGTTGATGAAAATCTATTTTGCGGAAAATAATTTAGAAATACCCTTGAAAGAGTTTTGGAGTTCAATGATTTACTTGGCAATCTATTATTGAAGTAAGTTACTACCAATATGGCTTCTCCCCTAAGGTATTTAGGAACCATATTTTAAAATAAGAGAGCTCTACTCTAGCTACTTCCAAAAGGTGTTTATTTTTCTTTCAGCCACTTCATTTTGGGGGTGTATCAGCATGTGCTTTTTGATGTACAATTCCATTTTCCATGAAAATTTATTGAAGTTTTTGTTGAATTTTGTCCCCACTGTTGCTTTTATATATATATATATATATATATATATATATATATATATATATATATATATATATACACACACACACACACACACACACACATATACATACATATGTGTGTGTATATATATTGTGCAATTGAGTGCTTATCATTCTTAAGTGTTTTAAAAATTTATTCCATTTCAATTTTGTCCTTGTTAGCACACTCAGGTGAACCTAGTATGGTCCTCGATAAATGTGATTGTTTACCGGAAGAGGTTGAAATGAGAATATCTACCGGGGGTTAGATTCTGTGTAATGTTGGGATAAATAATGGGAAGATGTCTTGCCCCGACAAGTTAAAGATGACATTTTATATTGAAAAATCCAAGAAACAAATGTTCAATATAGTTGAAATTTGTATGGTCTAGGCAGTTAATATTATTTCATTATCCCTAGGAAGTCGAAACATGACTAGTATTGAGGCTAGTACTTTGATTTAGTCCACTCAATTCTCTTTCATCTGTAAATATGTCGAGTCCAATATTTTTTTAGCGTTGTCAATAATCCTCCCTAGTTCAATTCTGAATCTTAGAAGAAGAATCAAATATTGCTCTGGACAATTTAAATCAAGGGTGATTTTACAAATTGAAAGCTGATTGCATGACAAATTTGGTGCATGAAGGACATCATGGAGGGGTTAATGTTAAAGAGAGAGGTACTGATCCTATTCCTGCTATGTAGAAAAGGAGTTTTATGCTACATTGAATCTTTTGTTTACTGCACACGGGCTATTAGAAGAAAATACCTTTGAATGAATAGCCCATCAGATGGTCAGTGGCTCTGAAATCTATAATCTGAAGTTATTGATTTTTAAAATTACGGGCAGCAATTGAATGAATACCCTTTTGGGGTGGAAAGAGCAAGAGAGATTATTGTCATTTTGAGAAGATTTTATACTATTGTTCCAATTGTTCTGCAGTGAAAGGAGTTGTCTCATTTGTAGATGTTGACAATTTGGTATCTTCAGAGTTGGTTTGGAATGTATTTTTTCTCTATTAGCAGTCTTTTGGGTCTTGATCAGTGTGGTAGAACCTTTGGTGGTTTAGGGTTACCAGCTATCATTGCAGTTGTTGAAGAATATGAATTGATACTGATAATTTCCATTTTCACAACTAGAGAAAGAAAGGTTTAGAGTCAAGGCTTTTGATAACTATATCGGAATAGAGAAGAAAATCATTTATGTCTGTAATTATGTTTTAGTAATACAGCCAATAATTTATGGACAGTGTTAGTTCCATTGAGGAAACCATTCTACCACAATTCGGGAGAAAATCAGGAATCAATAAATAACATATTACCTATGATTCGATCATGATTAAGATTTTACTCAAATCTTATTCCGAAAAGACTTATTACAGTATCAAATCAAGACATAAATTTATAAAATAATTGATTGAAAATTAAGGAAAGACTTGAAAAAAACTACCATTTGTTTATATGTACCCATTGAATAAAATTTTCTATTTTATTTACGTATGCAAGATTTTGTGGGTCATGAACATGTATTTTTTCTTACAGGGTACAATGGTTGGAACTCCGCAGTCTGTATCTGTTGATGAAATCTGTGCAGAAAACATACAACTATTTGAGAGGTAAATATATTTTTTAAAAATTGTCTTCAAGAGTGAAGACAAAAAAAAATTCTTTTTCATCCTTGGTTATACTTTTTTAATGGCTATACTCGTTCCTTCTATGTACTGCTTGATCAATCATCTTCCCTGATCCCTTTGTCGTACATCAACCAGACCATTTTTACTTGTTACTTCACCTACTGTGACAAGGATGTGTAATTTTTAGTTGCTTGGTTCTGTTATATCTCTATATTTTCCGTTTTGTGATATAATCTTATGTACCCTACATGTATTATTCTATAATTTTGCATGTTTGTGGGTTAGGATCCCATTGGCAATGGTTTACATTTCCTAATTTCTTATTCTGGCAATACCATGATTCTGATAAAATACTTTGTTGGATTAGATAATGTTAGGATCCATTTGCAATGTATGGGAACATTGAAAGTATGGGATTCTAGTGGGGGGTACATAAAATCTTGGACTCTCCAATACAATAGCCAGCTTGTGGTGTGTGTGGATCTCTCAAGGTTGTTATCAATTGTTATTAGAGCATTCCACCATGTCTCAGTTGCAAACATGCTGCGCTGGGGTGACGTCAATGTTCCAGTTTTTAACGGCTAGTGCACAGCTAGCCCGCTGGACGTGGTATGATATTAGGATCTAAATGCACGTATGGAACTTGGAGTCGTACATTGGAAGACTGAGATTCTAGTATTGGGTGTATAATGCCGTGTACTATCCCACAATAATAGTTAGCTTTTGTAGTTTGGTTCTTCCATGGTTCTTATATATTTTTATCCTGCAATCTTATACCTGAAATTTCCCACTAATTCATTATTTTCTACTTTATCACGATATTTTAATTATACCTGAAATTTGGTTCTTATATATGTACTCTCCAAATAATTAATTATTAATACCTATCACATGACATGGCATGTGGAGTGTTGTATAGTATTTCAAAAAATTTGGCAATGCAAGATTAACATGGCAATCACTTTGGGGTGTATCTGTATGTATTACCTTGATGTGCCTGGGCTTCTTGTTTACTTGTTTTATTGTTGAATAGAATTCCACTAAAACCCTTTTCCGCAGGTGTGAGGAGTATAGGTTAAAGGAGACAGAACTGAAAAAGACGGTAATAGTAGTCAAATTACAAAATTTGATTATTGTGATCTAATTAATCGTTGTGTTTTAATTGTTAGTGTTGCTGATGTTAGGTTGTAGTCTTGGAAGAGGAATATAAACAAATCCAGAAGAAATGCGCCGTTCTTGCTTCACTCTTGGAGATCAAGAGGAAGGAGAAGTATGTTAAGGGATGAAGCATCATGTCGATGAGAGGCAAGTTGATTGCGTTTCGTAATTACCTTTCAAGTAATGTCTGAGTGTAAAAGTAGCTGTTTTGAAATTACTATGAAAAGCTCTTAATTTGTTTTTGAACCTCTGTTTTTTCGGTTATATGTTTCTCCTGTTTTTGTCAAAGAAATCAAATCAGATAATCTGTGCTTTTGGAAAAGGGGGTTGCGAAGAGCAAAGAGGACCTTGTTTAAACATCGAAATCCTGATTATTATACAATTCATGACTAGCGTTATTAGGCTACATTAATACCATTTTAAAAGTAATTGTAAAAGATAAACACAATTTATAAATTTGGTATGTTTTTTTACTGTCAGTGCCATATTTTCGCCACTGAAGTTAATATGCAACGGACATTTGTTCAAGTATTTTTATCTATCATTTATCTGGAATTTAATTGAATGTGTTAAAATTATAAACCTTCTTTTCGTTCACTACATGTGAATTGTACTGTATTTGATTTTGTAATTACTTTTAAAAGTAATTTAAATGATATTTAATTAATTGATAATCTGGTAATTTTTTTTGCTGACAATTGTTTAAGTTTAAATTCCAGATCCTCCCTCAGCTTTTGCATGGATAGGATAGTGTAACAAATAAGTGCACCTAAAAATAATATCTACTAAAAGATTAAGCCTAGCTTTAAAACCTTTTCTATGAAATGTTCCAGAGTGTTATATTATCTTCTTTTTGCAGAGATTAAGTCAAGGACCTTGAATTTCTCACGAACTTATTTAATATTCATGTCATTAAAAGGATAGTTTGAACTTTATCAAATCCAGAAATAGTGTGTGTAAATGCAAGCAGGTAGCAATAGCAGGAGGAAAGAAACAGAAAAAAAAAACTACATCCCACCACATTCTAAAACTTGAAACCCTTTCTGACTAATTTTCTGTTCCATTATTTCCCTCTCCTCTTCCATAATCACAACACAACAACCATGACGTTGAGAAGTCAGTGATCGAAATTAATTTGATTATTATTATTATATTATTTAATTATGATATAACTTGTGCACATGATGTAGCTAATGGTTCGTATACTAACCCTATGAATTTATTCATAATTTATCATCTCTTAGTATGTTAGTTTTTTATATTTATTTTATTGTATTATTTACGAAGGAGTCTTGTTCTATTGTGTATTCAATGTGTATATCATTTACTATATTGTTGGATATATTATTTATATGCTGGTAATATTTAACACGCTAGATCTTTTCAGATATGTTGCCGCATTCTATTTGAATCATTGAGTCTATATTAATGATTTTAATCAACCAACCCTGTTAATAGACATTAGTTTTTTGTATTCATTACATACGAAAATGTCATGTAATACGTTGATATATATATATATATATATATATATATATATATATATATATATATATATATATATATATATATATAATATTAATTAAATATCTATTATAGTGTGTGTTGATATATTTATTTTTTTTTATTTTTAAATCT
>Ga0123342_1006780_pt1 | contig 15654 bp, 5 predicted proteins | sample Turbeawhitnodule_FD_89960 | JGI IMG/M metagenome (GOLD analysis project Ga0123342, IMG submission 89960) | Root nodule microbial communities of legume samples collected from Mexico - Turtle bean Mexico white nodule | ecosystem: Host-associated > Plants > Roots > Nodule | place: Mexico: Nepantla... | reverse complement strand
TTCTCCAACCACCATACTTAGAATCAAGAATCTCTTTCCACAAACCTCCTTTATCTGTACCCAGTCTCCAAATCCACTTTCCTAATAAAGCCAAGTTAAATTTCCTAAGATCAATGATTCCAACACTTGGGCAAGAATGAATCTCGCCCAAGCGAAAATTTTCTTGTTTGAGCAAGATCGAACACGAGAGCATCCATAATTTCATCTCAAGTCTCGCCTGAGCGAGAATGGACCCAAGAGAACCCCATCTTTTCATTTTATTCTTGCTTGAGTGAGAATTAGCTCACCTAAGCGAGATATGCAGAGAAATTTGCATAATTTCATCATTCATAGTTAAACAAAAACAATTTCAATAACTCATTTCACTTCAAAAGTAACTTACACTATATCAACTATACAAATCAACCAATTTTTCATATTCAAACAAAAACATTTACCATAAATCATCCATATCAAAATCAACATATTCACATTTTAATTCAAACAATATTCTACATTACTCATAAACAATCAATCCTGCAAACAAAATTTGGGATTGGTGACCACGTCACCTTCACATCCAGATCTTATAACCTAGGGTTTTATTTGAAATTAAGACTAGCTTTCCTTACCTGAACTTGAACAGATGCTCTCTAAGAGCTCCAAATCTACTAACAGCTTAAAGGTAACTTAATTTGCACCACAGAGTTTTGATAAAAAAATTTAACTATAACACTAAGATCCTAAGCTAAGAGAGATTAACATTGAACCTAAAAGAGTCACATGCAAAGCATAGACATAAACAAAGACAAACCTAACAAGTTCAAAATTTGACTCAAGGAGAAAAACAAAAATGAACTTACTCTATCAGATATTCTAATCGAGAAGAAGCCTTGTAGTATTCACTGTCAAGAGTCTGATGGTGAACTCCGATCGTCAAACTGATGAACGATGAGATCAGAATCTTAAAGTGAATGCAGAGGAAAGGAAAAAAGAGATTTTAGAGAGATGATGATTCTTTTAAAAATGAAGTCTGAAAACTGAATTTCTATTTCTATAGTTTTTTCACTCTAATAATAAAATATTCAGGTGTCATTTTAATTGTATTATTTATACTCTAAGACTAACTTTTTCGATCCTTATAAATTCAATCGCAATTTTTTTAATTAAAATATTTTACTTTACTTTTATTTAATTTTCATACAAACTATTTTCAATATAAAATCAAATCAAATTATTGTGTATAGTGAATGTTACTACTAAAATTACTAAAATAACTGTTTCTTTTATATTTGATATTTGTCGTTAGAACAACTTACTACTTTTGAGTCTTGGTACCCTTGTGGTAAAAGAAGTCCTCAACCAACATATAATGATATACACCTAAAATAAATTATACTTAAAAAGGAAAAAAAGTCTTGAACTTCGTTCATTATAATAAATTCTCCAAAATCAGGGTACTGCTAATGTAGTAAGATGCACGGTTACTTATTATGAGTATCATCATCATTCAAATTTGGTAATAAAAAACTGCTACACATCTATTTTATGATTATCACCGTGTAGATTATTTTAGTAAGAGATCTAGTTCTTAATCATAAGCAGCGAAGAAACAAAGGACAAACAAATAAATAACACAAAAAAATGCGCTTTTACTAGTTGAAGTGGTCGTATGAACCACACAGACATGTTTTTTTTTAACAGGCAAAAGAATTTATTCAAGAAATACACGAGTTGTTGCGGACCTAGAATTAAATATAGCGTGCCTTTTTAAAACCTATTTTGCATTACACATTGGCACGGTTTATCCATATATAATTGATCCCACAAAATAGAAAAAGCTTCTGTCGTTATTATACTTTCCTTTGAGTCACACACTTTAATATTTCTCCTGTAAAAATTATTATATTAATTTATATATTCTGTCAGTAAATTATTATATATACCATTCCGAAAGAATGGCATTAATTTAATTATCTCTGATGCTTTTTTTACTGAAACACTTGAAAGTAATGTTATTCTAAATATTGTCCGGCACTGAATATATGCATGCCTCTTATATATATTACAGGTCAATGCTTCTTCTTTTTTCTAACTTTTACAAAAGAAAGTATGGTTCCCTGCTTAAAATATAGTCGCAAAACATATAATGTTTTTTTTTTCTTTTTAAAAACACATATAATGTGATGAGTAAAATATTTTCTGAATTTTTACTTTGCCATAGGAAGACCAACTGGTCAGCTCTGACTTTCTTTTCAATATATAAATAGAGAGATTATACATCTTACTAATCTTTTTAGATGATAAAAAAAATGAAATTGATCTTATAGTAACATTAACATATTTATATATATACAAATGTCGTTTTATTTTTATATAAAATTAATATTTATCTTTAATTCAAATTTTAGATATTATAGTAATTTGTAGTAAGAAAATTAAGTTAATTTTACTTATTAGAATAAGTTAATTTTTTTTACGTAATAAATAAATTTTTAATATGGATTAGGATGTTAAAATATCAGAATGTTATAATATTGTATTACCATTCTTCTTGAAAGTTGTTTGTTAAGTAAAAAAAAAAAATTATGATAAAAATCCATTCTAATAGTTTTCTCACAAAAGTAACAAGTAGATTTAAAATTTGAACAAGAACAAAAAATCAATTTCACTTTAATCCTTATTTCTTCATCTTATTGCCTTAATGGATCGCTGATGGATTCTAATGACCTTATAATCTGCATTTTATTGTTTTAATACGCCACTAGGCTCAATTATTATTGTTGTTATACCCATTAAAATATATCATGTCTTGGTCACAACTTAGAGCCTACACATTAGGACAGCGCACAAAAACATGTCACTTCGAAACAAAACAATGTTGTTGACTTTAATTATTTTGAAAGACGACAAACATTGCACATAAATTTAGACTCACATTGTAGAACTTTGAAAAAATTGGAGGGGGATTGGTGTCATCAATTATTTATACAGTCAATGAAAAGCAACGATAATCATATATCCCTTAATGTGTTTAGTTGTTGTGCCCACTGTCATCAAAATCTTTAATTAATAAAAACAATTGTGCGAGCATTAAATTTGCATATAAGCGCAAAGCTATTGTTAGCACGTTTTCATATTTGAAGAAACCAAATATACTTTTCTTTGTCATTAAAATTTAAAATTTTCGAGTTTAGAAGGTTTGTTCTTGATGTGATTATGTAACGACGAACGTATAATGGAATTGGTTATATATAATAATTGTATATTGGTAATCGTATTTTTAAGAAGGATTATTTATTATATATTCTAAATTTTTGAAGTTTTGTTATATAAAAATATTTTATTTTATAATTTTTATCTTTTATTTTATTATTGTTAATAAAATGAGTAATTTTGATAGTTTATTAAAAATAAAAGATTAAAAATTAAAGTAAGAGATAAGATTTGAGGACAGCATCATTTAAGTTAAGAATACAAGAAAAAAACATTAATACTTTTATTTAAATACATTCGAATTCTTACAAAAAAAACTTTAAAAAAGTGTTATATAGCTTTTTTAAATGATAAAATAAATTCAAAATTCATAAATAAACGGTTAAAAAGTCATTCTTTTTTATATAGTAACTTTCATTAATCAGAAATTGATTTCTAATAAAAAACATATTAATTAGTTTTTTATAGTTTAATGTAACTAGACTCAAACTCATGTAAATAATTTTTTCAAATTTGTCAAATATTTATCTTTAATTATATTATTCATATTTATGTTTAATGCTTAAATGAAATGAATACATGTGACTTAATCAATTAACATTTGCCATTAGTGCATAAAAGGTCAAAGACAGCGGTTCTTTTAACAATTAGACAGTGATTAATCGTTGTTTATCAACATGTGATCTATTTTAGAATTGTCATCTATAAGTCACATATAGACAAAAATAATTCAAAAAAATAAAATAAAAATAACATTGACGTCAAGGTGATGGCAACGACGACAGTAGAGGACAACAATGACAACTGTGCAGAGAAAGCGGAGCGCGGTGGTGGAGCAATGAACAAAAACCTTAAATAATGAACTAATGGAAAAATGAGCAATGAACCAATGGAAGAATGAAGAAAAAATGAGATGAGAACAAAAGCAGATGAAAAAGCAATGAGGGTAAGAAGAACTTACAAAGGCAATGAGTGAAGAGAACGTTCAAAAGAGTTGAAGAGAGAGCACATAAAAAAAGAAAGAAAACATAGAGAACGAAAGCGTAAGTAGCTCAAGGCTTCAAATTAAGATAATAATGAGAGTATAAACAACTTTTGTAAGAGAAATCATTGTCTATTTAAATCACAGAGGGAATAGACATTGGTTGTTGGGTTAGAAGCGTTGTCTATCTACCCATTTTAATTTAAAAAAATGTCATCACATTTTGATAAACAACGTTTGGTAGTGAAACATTGTATATTAGTTATCGTAAATAAACATTTTTGCACTAGTGTGATTAATGACATGGAGAAAAACATAAGGGGAAGTACAGTATGGGTAGATACAAGATGACAATGGAGAAGGAATATGTTTGAATGAGAGAGTGCATAAGAAGGATAACTTTTTTCGATTTTAAATAATGCACACCTACACAGAGCGGCAAGTGATACAAGATCATGGGCAGGAGAAGACACTTGGTTGTTCTAAGTAAGCTCAACGTATAAAATTTTGCATAACTCTACCAAAGTTGAAAATAGTAGCAATATTTTTAATTATCTTTGGTCTGTTAAAGTGCTCCCCAGTGCTCAAACTCTTTCTTGGAGGGTTTTGTTGGGTAAAGTCCACTCTAGAGTGAACTTAGTCACTCGAGTTAATTTAAGTACCACTATATGTTCTCTATGCTAGTTAAATGAAGAATTTGTTCAACATTTGTGTTGTGGATTGTAAGATAGAAAATCTTGTAAGGATTAAATATTGTAGATGGATAGGCATTTTGTTTGTTCAAAATAAGGAACTTATGTGATATTTTGAACAATTTCACATCTTCCATGTTAATCAAAAGCAAAATTTGGTATAGAAAGGGTCTATGGGTTGCTATGATTTGGAGTATTTGGGATCATAGAAACAAAATTATCTTTAAACAAGAGAAGGTTGATGTGGAGGAAGTTTTTCACATGGCTCAACTAAAGACTTGGATTTGGATGAAGTCTAAGCTACATGCCTTTAATTTTGTTTATTTTGATTGATTCTTGAATCCTTGCCTCGAAAACCTGTATATAGGTTTGGAATAGTTTTATTTATATGTTCTATTTGTTTTCCATCATAACATATGTTACGATCCTTCCTTTTGTTTACATTATGGACCTATATTACCTATCTATTTTGTTACTTGCTCTGGTGTTAAATGGTTAGAAAATATTTATGTGTAGATGTTTTGCATTGGTATTTTGATGCAAAGCAGAATCATAATACATATTTGTTTTGCTCATAATTTCATTATGAACAACATTCATCTTTTGTTACTTACATCCTTCCCTATAAATGAAAATATTTCTATGTTGATGGTTGTATTACAATGCATTATGGACTTGTGAGGGTATCAATCACTTTTGTTGGCACAAGCTTGTGGGAAGCTATGTATATGTATTGGATATATTTCCTCCTAACTTATGTGCTTATTTTTTTTATGACTTCTGTGTTTTTTTTGTATGATTGGCTACTCTCTTTAATTGTAGCCATCATTCATATGTAATTATTATGTTTATCTCAATAAAAGCACACATATTTTGTTTATAGGTAAGTATGGAGATTGACAGATGTTAAGTGTTTGGGTGATAGGCATACTAATTTCTGAATTTTTGACTTTTTGAATGCAAGAGAATCATAGGTTGAAGCATTTCTAAAATCTTTTATGTTTATTTATTCTTTTATTTATTAAAAAATATTTGGTTAACATTCAAAAGAATTTAAACTTATAAATTAGAATTTACTTTCCGAATGTTATTTCTAATTAGACACATTTTAAATTCATGATGTGTAATATGGATTAACTGGTTATAATTTTCAAAGAAGTTAAGACCAAAAGAAATCCATTTAAGTTCAATCTTTTAATATATTAAGATTTAAATAATTTAATAAATTAATGATATAATTAAAATTTACCTAAATAAGTTTATTTAAATTTATTTAGATGAGAAGTGGATTTTTAAACTCAACCTACCTTCTTCATATTATATTTTATTACATTTTGTCAATCTGCTTATCAATTATTAAACAATTTTTCTTAAAGTTTGACTTTAGTATCTTTTACTTTTAAAGTAAAATACATATATTTAAATTGGTAACCTTAAATTGATAAATAAACAACCTATAATTTTAGTATTGTACCAGTGTTTTTTTAGATTCAATACTTAAATTAAAAAAAATATTTTACTACTTAAAAATTCGATACAATAATGAAAATCCTTTTTATGTAGATATTATTTTAGAAAATTATTTAATAATAATTAATTTATAATAAAAATAATTTTTGACTATATTGATTAAATACTATTTTATAAATTAAAAATTATTATTATTTAAAATAAATTTTATTATTATTAAAAATTTATAAAATAATTTTAAATTAGTATTTAATATTAATTATCAAAGTTTTAACTACTAATTATTAATTTAAAATTAAAAATATTTAATAATTAAAATCTTAATAACTAATGTTGAATACTAATTTAAAAAATTATTTTATAAATTTTTATTAATAATACAACATATTTAATATTTTTTTAGTTTATAAAATAATATTTATTTAATGGTTAGAATCATTAATTATTTTTATCTTTAAAATTAGTTATTATTAGTTATAATTTTATTGTAGTGTAAATTGTTGACGTGTCTCCTTCAAATCTCCTCTCCTCAATTTTGGTATTCGGTCGGTCGGGTACCTACGATTACACTCTGACGCTTAAGTCAGTGCTCTGGTGATATATCTAAGTAAATGAAAAAACGTACCTTACACTTTTTTTCTGAGAGCTCTATTTATAATATTGTTTTTGTGGGCTTTTAGCTTTAATGGGCTAGAGATAATTGTTAACTGATGTAGCAATTAATTTCAGAAAAATGTATATTTTGTTTCATCCGTTATATTGAAGATATTTCGAGATATACATAGACTCATTCAATACTAATGATAATTATTATTTATTATATTTGTTATGTAATATATTGTTTAACTCAGACGGTCGATCACTGACTTGTTTGATACCGACCAGTAAATTAAGATTTTTAATAAATAATTTTTTTCCAGTAATAAAATCGTTTATCTAAATTCTAAACTCTAAACCCTAAACATATAATTTCAATTATCAATTCATATTATTATATTATTTTAATATAATTATTAAGTGGTCTTGTTATTTTTCTTTTAACCTTCTGAAAGAGCTGTTTTACGTAAGATGTTGGATTTGTTGACATTTGTTGACAATGGGATGAAGTGAGTCGGTGAGGAATCGAGTCAAGGGTGGTAGTTTGTTGTCATATCATGTCTCATCTTTTTTATTTTTTTACAATTGATGAAAATATATGGTATGACAAAAAAATTCTTTTCACAAAATCTCAAATCTTCAATAATTATCATTTCTAAAAAATATTATATTTTATTTGGTAAGTAAAAATGTTAATATTTTTTTTTATATAAACTCATGAGAAGTCAATGTTATTTTAATAAACTTTTAATTCATTACCACTTTAAATAATTTAATAAAAATATAATATTTTAATCAATTTTTATTTCAAATGGGTAATATTATTCCTTATAAAGTAAATGAAATGTGAGAACATACTTTCTCAAAATCATATTCCCGAAAATTAAAATATTTTCCTTCTACTAAACACATGTTAATTGTACCCTTTAATGGATAAATTTAGCATAAATTAATACTTGTTTTACATTGTAAAAAATGTTCAGTATATTCATTTAAAAATTGTATTTATAAATTTTATTGATGTTTATTTACTATTCTTTTCGTATTTTTACTCGTTTTTTTATTTATTAAATCTTTTCTTTATTTTTTTAACCAAACAATGTTAAATTTTATTTTATTTATTACTTATTTTTACTATTTTTATTTAAATTTATTTATTTATATTTTTCTTACCAAGTGCGCACTTTTATGACATCAAATGGTTGAAAAGAAATGTTATCTCTTACTAGTAATTTCCATACAAATATTTTTACAATATTATAAAATATAAAAAAAATATTTAAACATATAAAAAGAATTTAATATTTGATTTTAAATATAATTTTATATCTATAAATAGTAAATTTTAGATTTAGTCCATAGCAATTTTTTTATTTATTTTTTATTCTTCAAAAGTTAAATTTTATTTTTAGTTTCTATTATAGACTAAATTAATTAACAATTTATGTGTTTAACGAAAAGTGGGGTGCTATCATGTTCATTAAATATTCATGTTTAATAATATGGAGTACCAGATAAAACTCAATAATATTTACAGTAAAATTTCAATAGGTAATACTTAAAAAAAACTAGAATCTTAAAATAAATGCCAAATTCTATTTTGTAAGGCTAAATGACATTTTTTTTAAGTCTTTAAACTGAAATTCTTTTATTCAATTTGGTGTTTTAATTTTGAAAACAGTTCATTTAGTCCTTTAAGGTTCTAAAAAAAATAATTTTGCATCTTAGAAGCATTAAAAAGAATGTTAATAGAATTTTATGTAACTTGATGTATTATGTTAATAGAATTTATTTGATGTAAGTGTTGTGAGAGTATTGAAAGAACAGAAAGTATTGTTGTGAGAGTCCCAACTCTGACAAAAATGGCAGTGTAAGAGTGAGTGAGAGCCTCTCTTCTCTTCAAACCTCTTTTTGTTACTATCTTTGACAACTCAGTCAGACTCAGTCCATTACTCCTGCAAAGCCTAAAATTCCGCCACAGCTTTCTTCAAAGCCTGCCACTTTCTTTCTTTCTTTCTTTTCTTTTTCCCTTTTTTCTACGCTATCCAATATCACTTCAATTCAAAATACCTTTCATTTCTATAAAAAAGTCAAACACTCTTTTAACTCATACAAACTATTTTTTTTATTATAAAATTTTCGTGGTAGGTATCATTATGCAACTTGACATCTCAGTTAAGCTGACATCTCAAGTAACAACAATCATCTGCCATTACATAAAAAAAAATATTATTAAAAAAAGGAAAAAAGAAAGAAAATACAAAAATATGGAGGGACTAGACCAAAACACATATGTTAACACAAACGATACATAGGTAGATTATACCTATTCATAAAAAATTATAAGAACAGACTAGCTCGGAGTCTATTATACCAATAAAATGATTCTCTATAAATAAATCCTAAATTAGCCAACTCATACAAACTTCTTCTAATTGTCTAAGATTACTCTAGATTAATTATACAATGTATCTCAAATATTCTATAAATAAATTATTTTAAATTCAATTCAAATATCTTTATTAAATTAAATACAACAAGTTGTTTCGAGTGATAACAGACTTCATCGCTTTTAGTAAGGTTTTAAATTTGAATTTTGTAGACGATGAAAATGTTATTTAGAAGATTGACCAGATGGTCAATTAGGTTTTTCTGATGGAGACTTGTCATCTATAATATTTGTCGGTTGTTATTTGTATTTGGTATATTAAGAATATAATTTTAATATTTTATAAATTAATTATATTAACAAATTAGGTAGTAACTATTTAAAGAGACTCTAACAACTCAAACAGTTTTTTTATTATATATATATATTTTTTATTTTTTTTGAAGAATAATACTTATAACATTTATTTTATTGTTATTATTTAATAAATGGACTAATTTTGATAATTTGTTGAAAGTGTGAAATGAAACTGTTAAATTTTGGTCAAGAAAGAAGATTTGACCACAAAATTAAGAGAAGAGTAGGTTAACAATGAAGATGATGAGAAGTCCATCAATATCTTTTATTTGGGTTTATTAGGATTCTGGTAAATAATTTTTTTGGAAGAGGTTCTAACTTTTAATATAAAGAATGTATCTAGATTTCTTAAAGTGACTTTCATCTATAGAAAATTGTTTTCTAATGAGAACATAGATGGCTAATAATGCTTTTAAAATTGTAACCATATTTTACTTGATTAATAAATTGTTGTGAAGAATACCTATTTGAAATTAATGTTATGAGATCTTCGAAAGAGTTTATATATAATGCAGATTGATTGGTCATAATTCTTCAATCTGTATTTTAGTTTATCACTTCCAGTGAATATGTTTTTAATTTGTTTAACTAAGTTTTCAACTTAAAGTTTGATTTCTTAACCTTTTATCATTTTTTTTATCTTTATTCTTCTCTTTATCTTTATCTTTTATACTTTATTTATTCAATCTTTATTTCTTATATTTTATCTTTATTATTATCCTGTTCTTTATTTCTATTTTTTTATCTTTATTTTTGTCATCTTTTGATAATTTTTTTATTATATGCTAATTTATTATTTTTATCTTTTACTACTTATTGTTGCGAAGTGGACTTTAAGCCTAACTCAATCCCATAAAACCGGTTCATGGGGTTGAGTTAGGCTTAAAGTTCACTTCGTAACATGCTATCAGAGCCATTTTGATCCTATCCTATCGAGTGTTTGTTGGGTTTATCAGGCCACCACTCATAATATGTTATCCCACGCATGAGCTTCTATCTATCACTCTCTGTGTGAGGGAGTGTGTTGGAGATCTCACATCGACTAGAGATAAAGATATTTTACTGTATATAAGTGGGTACAAACCTCAACCTTATGAGTCGGTTTTATGGGATTGGGTTAGACTTAAAGTCCACTTCGTAATACTTATTTTTATTTTATTTAAAACAAAATATTAAATTTTTCACTATTTAACAATCAAACATTTTTTTTTAACTCGAATATTATGTCAGTCCTATGAAATTCTATAATTGGACTTAAAATTTACTTTAGTACTTTTAGACTTTATATACTTATCAAAATTCTTAACAAATTTATCTTATATTGTTGTTGTAGGATCAAATTATAATATCAAATCATATAAAGCTATAATAAGTAATTAGTTATGAAGGATTGAGTAAAACACTAATTATATTAAGAAATATAAGCAACTAACTATTATATGTATTATGCAATAATATCAAGCTATACTAATAAACATAAGCGAACAACTCTGCAACATAATGCACAACACATATGGAGCTATATTAAAAAAAATATTTGCAACCAGTTATATGAAATCATGAGTAGAGGTTTGGTTAATGAATTGAACGACTAACTTTAAGAGCAAGTTTTTTCGAACTTAGGTTTTTTTTTTCAATTTTTCTCAATTTCAAACATTTTTTAATAACTCTGAACTTATTTTTTTAATAATTATTTTTTCCAAACTTAATTCTTTAACAAATACTCAAATTCATCAATATTATTTAATAACTTGGATATCAAACTCCAATATTAAAAAGTTCTCAAATTTTAGTTACTCGCTGGTAATAATTCAAATCAAAATTATACCCAGATTCAGCACAAAAAATAAAATAAATGAAACTTAGCAAAAATAAATAAAAATATTCATAATGTTAAAAGTCATTACATTAAAAAGAAGGGAAAAGATACATTAAAAATCTTGGTCAATTACAAGTTGTTCGTCAACAACATTTTTTTTAAAGATATGAAAGCCTTCATGAACTCAACCTAACACCTACATATGATTTTGTAAAATTTTCCTCTTAGTCACTTAACAAGTACTTTGTTTTATGGAGTTCAACCTGAAAATATATTTTTAAGAACTTATTAATTTTTCAGTCACTTCTTGGAACTTAGGAGAAGTACTGTACTTCCTTGATTTGATCTTTTTTTCAGTTCCCACCAATTGATGCTTTATATCAATAACTTTGTACTTCCTTGATTTGATCTTTTCTCAATTCCCACCAATTGATGCTTTTATATAAATAACATGATCTTTAGCTATACTATGTTTCTCTCTTCAAACAACAATGACATAGAATTAATATGATCTTCTCTTCTCGGTACATGAACTCAGTGGTTATGTATTGTTTTGTTGTGTTGCTATTAGATGTTTTGGGCTTCTAATTTTTTTAGATTAGTTAAATTCATTTAGGGTGATATACAGAAGATTCATTATGAAAAATAATTTTATTTTTTTTTATAAAAAATGAAATATCTTTAAATATCTTTAATATTTTCTTTTTATTATGATAAAAAGAAAGTCAATAACTAAAGTTTAGATTTTTGAGCTCATTTAGGTCATGTTACGCTTTCAATAATAGTTTTCTTTTTCTTTTTCTTTGACTTTTATTGAGATTGTTTGTTGATGATTGACCATTTGTAAGTTTAGTGACACTTGTTATTAACTCCAACATTTATGCAACTTCTTAACTGGAAAGAGGAGAAACACAGATATTGATGCTGATCACGGGAGGTAGATGAAAAGGTTTAATGAGTTTATTGAAAACATGGAGTTGATCGATATTTTGATGGTGGGAAGAAAATACACGTGCTTAAACCAAATGGCTTGATCAAGAGCAGAATATACCCGATCTTAGTGTCGAGGGATTGGTTGGATAAGTGGTCTGATAGTAAGTATTATGTGTTAGACAAGTCGATGTTTGATCATTGTGCCTTGGTGCTAAAAATGGATATGGACTGGGGACCGAAACCGTTTAAGAGCTTGGACATCTGACAAAAAGATAATAGGTTTAAGGTCTTAATCCGTGACAAATGGGGAAGTTATGAGGTGCAAGGAAGTGGGATATTTGTTTTTCAATAGAATTTGAAGGTGTTGAAATCAGATTTAAAAGTTTGGAATAAAGAGGTTTTCAACAACATTTCCCAGCAAGGGAAGGAGATTCATAAGAGACTACGGGAGATAGATACAAAGGATGACGAGAGCGAGTGGGACGATGTAGGAAGGGAGGAAAGAAAGTGGTTATTAGCAAAACAGAGAAGGAACAATCACAATCAGGAAGCATTGTTACAGTAGAAGGCCTGTCTCAGGTGGTTAAAGCAGGGGGACTTGAACACAAAATCTTCTATTCGATAATTAAATGGAGAAGAGTGAGGAACGAATTTAGAGGGATAAGAGAAAAGGGATAGTGGTTTGAAGAGTAGGGTGTAGTGAAGGAACATGTTAGAGATTTTTTCAAAGAAAGGTTCAGTGGTGAAGCTTACCAATGGTTAGATAATGCAGAGTTCAACAGGATCACAAAATAAGATAATACTTCGTTGGTAGGAAGGATAACTGAAGAGGAAGTAAAACATGTTGTGTGGATTTGTGATAGTGATAAAAGCACAGGTCCCGACAATTTTAATTTTGGTTTTATAAAGTTTTGCTAGGAAGAGACGAATGAAGACATTCTAAGAGCAGTTCAAAATTTTGAGGATGACAGAAAATGGTCAAGGGGGACGAAAGCTTTGTTTATCTCTTTGGTTCCTAAAGTTGACAACCGACAACATCTGAATGAGTTTAGACCTATCTCTTTGGTTGGCTGTCTGTATAAGATTATGGCTAAAATCTTGTCTCTGAGGTTGAAGAAAGTTTTACACAAGGTCATAAATGGAAGACAGTTTGCGTTCTTGGAGAGCAGGGGGCTAATGGATGGTGTTTTAGTAGCAAACGGAGTCTTGGAAGAGGTAAAGAGGAGGAAACATAGTTATGTTTTCTTCAAGGTTGATTATGAAAAAGCTTATGATTTAGTCATATGGGATTTTGTTTACTACATGATGGAAAGGTTAAGTTTGTGTGGGAAGTGAGTTGAATGGATAAGAGCATGTCTTGAGTCCTCATCGATGTCGGTGTTAGTAAATGGAAGCCCCCACTTAGGAGTTTAAGCCAAAAAGGAGTTGAAACAAGGAGACCCTCTAACACTGTTTCTTTTCCTTATTGTGGCAGAAGAGTTAGTTGGGATCGAAAGGAAGGTAGTAGAGAAAGACTTATTAGAAAGTATGGAGATTGGAGGAAGGTGCATTAAGGTTAATATGCTTCAATATATGGATAATACGTTGTTTTTCTGTAAAGCGAAAGCACAAAGCGTGTTTGTTATCAAGTTATTCTGAATTGCTTTGAATTAGCTTCAGGTTTAAAGGTTAATTTCTAGAAGAGTAGTGTTGGAGGGGTGGGGAGGAGCTATCGTTTGATACAACATTTTACGGCTATTTTGAATTGCAACACAAAGAATATCCCATTCAAATATTTGGGCATGTTTGTAGGTGGATGTCATAAGAAAAGTAGGTTCTAGGAAGGGGTGGGAGAAAAAGTGATGAAAAGATTAAGCGGATGGAAAGATAAATTTATTTTTATAATAGAACCAACATATTTGTTTTGCCTTAGTATTCATGTTGTCCATAAACGTTCAACAATTTACACAATGCACAACCTCCATGCATTTTTATTTATTATTGCAAAGCATAATCGATTATTCCAGTTGTAACCAATTATCACATTTCAATTAAGAACCAAATTTGCACTCATTCATCATGCATTCTTCACTGTTCAGCTAGCAAAAATTCGAATCATGTACATTCACAATCACTATGCAGGAAGAAAATTATAATGCACCATTCATCCCAAACTTTCCACGCTTTTCTTCTCAATTTAGGAGGAACGTTTCTTCTCTCTCATCTCTCGTTTCTTTCCATGCATTTCACCACAATCAGGCCAATCAAACGTGAATCACTTTCTCAATCTCCAAATTCATTTCAACAATACATCTACCTAACCAAACACAGTGTAAGGAAGATGATGAAAATGTAATCAACCCTATTCAAGAAACTTGTATCCAATATACTCATAATATAATTTTGATATCTTATGAACTTTTATCACCAACATATCATTTTACAACACTTAAAATAAAGTATATCATTAATATGATTTTTAACTTAATAGTTAAATATTTTTTTAAATATTTATATTGGTATTACTGTCTCAAAATTGTATTAGAAATATATGTTAACTGTAGTGAATATATTCTATAATTTAATTACGTATAATGTTAAAATTAATATGGCATACCTACATATATGTAGTTAAAAGGGCTTTAAAACGAACAAAAATAGTTTCCCGAGGCGTGAGTAATCACTGTCTGTAAGGACTTATGCGCGGTGTATTCCGCAAGTCTCCTAGGATACAGCAGGAACTTCCCGGTAATTTCCGAGGATCAGAACTAGCAAGCAACTCTTTAAAAGGAGTATGAACCCAATATCTCAGAAAAATGAATAAAATATTATAATAAATGAAGAAAGAGAAAAATCAAAAGGTGGGAGGAAGAAGAAGTGATTCACGGTGGGTGAAGGAGATGAAGAGAATGGGTGAGAGATGTGTTTTCTGAAGAGGGGAAAGCGGTATTTATAGACGGAGAACCCCCAAGGGTGCCGCCTCTTCAAACCCTAGTGGGTTCAAGGTTGTCGCCGTAGAAGAGGGAAGACCAGCGTGAAGGAAGGAGTCAACCTCCCACTCCTTTCATAACGATCTACAACGTTCAAAAATCCAGCAGTGCGAAGGCGCCCAACTTCTGATTCGTGCGGCCACGATCCAAGGTTGAAAGGGCAACGTTTGATTTTCAACTTGGAAACTGTCTCCACTTCACCCATGCTTCCGAGATTTCCTCCAACGGCACTATGAAGAAGTTAGGGTTTT
>Ga0123342_1006779_pt1 | contig 15654 bp, 16 predicted proteins | sample Turbeawhitnodule_FD_89960 | JGI IMG/M metagenome (GOLD analysis project Ga0123342, IMG submission 89960) | Root nodule microbial communities of legume samples collected from Mexico - Turtle bean Mexico white nodule | ecosystem: Host-associated > Plants > Roots > Nodule | place: Mexico: Nepantla... | reverse complement strand
CCTCAATACACAAGAGTTTGAGCAGATTACTCCCAATCCCAAAGGGTAGAATTAGCCACGCATACTTCTAGCACCTTCCATTCTCCCAATTGGGTTACAATTCACTCTATGGTGTTTTCCTCTAACCCTCTATTTATCCTAGTTTTCTTGGGTTAGGTTGCTTCCTGTGTCGCGCTAATGGGCTAAATGATAAAACATAAAAAGACCCAATCTTTCTTTGCATCTTTTTCCATTCTGGGACCTTCCAACTTTCTCTTTTTAGCTCAAATTATTCTTCTTTACTCCAAATCTTCAATCCTCCCTAGAAATCTACGATTAAGATCAAATTTGGGAATAAAATGCTCTTATTCAAATAAAGCTCATAAAAAATGTAAAAAGGTATAAATTCATAAATTAAGGATTATTTTATATGTAAATTAGCAATAAATCCTCATAAGTACCTATATTTTAATATGAAATATTACTGAAATTAGGCACTTATCAAAATCCTACATTGTTATCCCCCCAAAACTGAAAACATTTTTCAATACTAAAAGTTGGCATCTTTGTTTCCTATAACCATACTATTTTAACACCTTATTTCCTAATGAGCTCCTTAATATATCTCCATTTTACAAAACTCCCAAACCCTCTTACACTCAAAGATAGTATTCTCATTGATGACCCTTTTTATAACCTCACATGTAGCAATTGCAATTGAGATAAGCAAATATTAACTGAAAATAAGCACATTATCTTATATCTCTAATAGAAAACCACCTGCCACATGCACCAATGACCTTTAGGTGCTACACTTCAAGCCACATTCTGTTATACATACACCTCCCTATCTTTTTAGGGTTAACAACATCTATTAACAGGTATTTTATCTCTAGAATCACAACAGATAAAATATCTCTTTATCTGTTATCTCCAGAATCACAATAGATAAAATATCTTTTTATCTTTTATCTCTAGAATCACAATAGATAAAATATCTCTTTATCTTTTATCTCCAGAATCACAAGAGATAAAATATCTCTTTATATTTTATCTTATATATTTATAAAATATCTCTTTATATTTTATCTTTAAACACATGCAACTTGAATTTAAATCATAGCACATCATTAGGAAACTAGACCCATTAACCAAATAGGCCCAACAGCGCTACCTTGACTCCAGGTCCATGGTCGAGTTGACCTCTGCCCTACCCGAGAACTGAGTAGTAGCTGGTCCAAGACCAAGGACTGAGCTCCTATACGGTACACAAGCCCCCCAGGCTCGAGCTGAGTTTGGCTAAGCGAAAAGGCTTTCAAGTGCTTTGGCCTTTAGTGAACTTATTTCCTTAGCCACTACAGGCTAATGATCGAATGTGGCGCATCCAGAGGTATCCTACCTTGATCTCGCCAAGTACTTCTCCATGTGGTGCATGTTCGGATAATTGTGCCCTTTTGTGCATGGTGATTCTTTCAACATGCTTGGTCACGTGCCCTCGTCATCATCAACCTTTTCAAGGCACTTGCCAGCGTACCACTGGACAATTAAACTATGCAACTTGAAATCATCTCATAGAGTGCCCAACTTGGGTGATCACGGGCACCTGCACGACTTGCTCATCCTTCACAGTGTCCAGTTCTCACATGGCATCAACCATGTTGTTAGCTCGACATATCCTGCACTTAGCCAAATTTATGCACTCTCTTATCCTGCAGAGCACCTAGAGCTCGGGTGATACAGACTTAGGCGACTTACCTGCGTCTCGGGATAGGTTATCTACGCACTTGCTTTTCTTGCATAGCACCTACAACCCGGGTGACACCGGCTTAGGCGACTTACCTACGTCTCTGGATAGCACTTTTATGGACTTGCTCACAAATTAAACAACATGTAAAGCAACAATAAGCAACACTAATAACAATAATGCATCATAAGCGACATTTATTAGATGGCCTCGTTAAAAAACCCTCTTTAAGGGAAAAAGAGCGCCACCTGTTCAACAATATAATTCAGCTTAACAGCAATAAAACTTGAGGTTATTGACATTCCAAGCCCGAGGACTAGGTCCCTCCTCCAGTGTTTCTAACCTGTATGCACCATTCCCCGACACTTCGACTACTCGATACGGTCCTGTCCACTTTGGAAGACAACCTGTTCTTTAGCTAGTACGGATGGGCTTTCAAAGTGAGAGCTTGCCCTCCAATATGGCTTCTCTCTTCTGTTCTTCAGGCTCCTCTCATAACACTTTTGAGCAACTTTTTGGTCAGACTTGATGGTAATTACTTTCCCTCCAAAGATGGCAACTTCATCTTTATATGCTTCGTTGAAGCCACGACACCTAACCTGTTTATAGAAGGTCTACCTAAAAGCAGGTTATAAGCGGAAGGGATATTTATAACGATGTACCTGACAACTATAGTTCGTGCAGCTTCCTCATCAGAGAAAGTGGTTCTCAAATTGATATACCCTCGCACCTCCACTTGGTCCCCTGCAAAGCCCACCAAACACTCATCATGCGGTCTCAGCTGGTCAGGGGACAGTCACAGATTGACGAATGTTGACTAAAACATCACGTCAACCAAGCTTCCCTAGTCAATGAGAACTCGATGCACTCGCCTTCCTATGGTCACAATAGAGATCACGACCGGGTCATTGTCATGAAGGACCACCCCTACTAGATCAGCCTTGGTAAAGTAAAGGGGTGGGTTTGGTGCATCATCAGGTTCCTACGTCTCTACTGACATCACAGCTCTCGCATATCGCTTGCGCTCTATTGCTGAGCTCCCTCCTCCTGAGAATCCACCCAAGATCGTCTTTATCTTGCCATACATCGGAATCTCGTGCGGGGGATCTTTTCTCAAAGTGTCTCCCCGAGGCTCTTCCTGCCTGGCCTCACAATACTCCTTCAAGAACCCTTCATTCAGCAACTTTGCTAGCTGACGTCCTAAAGCCAAACATCGTTCAATGTTATGACCGAACCCTTTGTGAAAATCGCACCAAGCATCCTTTTTAGGTCCCAGATTCCTCTTAGCCTTACCAGGGAACCTCAATTTTTCTGCTACTGCCGGTATGGCTATCAATTTCTTGTAAGATATTCTGAATTTAGGGCGGACCTCCTCTTCCCTGAACCTTGCCCTAGGGTCGCCTCTCTTGTAAGGCGCATGTCTGACTGCCGACGTCTCGTGGACCCTCATAGGTCGGGAAGCCTTGTTGGTATTCCTTGGCTTAGCTGGCTGAGAATGCGAACTACCGTTTCTGACTGTGACTGCCTCTTCAACATTGATGTGTACGACTGCTCTTCGCCTGATCTCTAAAATAGTCTCTGGCGGGTTCCGGATTAGGGTGTTGCAGAATGGTCCTGACGCAACCCCCTGTCCAAAACCGGTAACCATCACCTTCTCGTCATGGGTTTGAAGTCTGACGGTGAGAGCCCAAAACCTGTTCAAATACACCTTCAACATCTCTCCTTCCTTTTGTCTGACATTGAAAAGGTCATACAGCTCAGGGGGTTTGACTTGATTGGCGTAAAACTGTTCTCGGAATAGTTTGGCGAACTGAGGAAAAGAGGTGATGTGGCCATTAGGGGGCCCACTGAACCACTGCATCGCTGTAGCTGTGAAGGTGCCCATAAACATCTTGCACCGCCCTGCGTCTGATCCTCCCGAAATAGTCATCTAGGAATTGAACATTGTAAGATGGTTCTCAGGGTCTTCGGTTCCCGAGAAGGTAATCTTAGGCGTGACATAGTGTGCTGGTACTGGTTCATCTATGATGGCTCTCGAAAAAGGATATGGGCAATTCCTCGTGGGCACACCCGAGTCTCGCTCCCATTGGGGTCGCAAAACACGTTGTTGCATGTCTTTGCGTAGATCCTCATTGTTCTTGCGCAACTCTTCTCACAGATGCACATTGGCCTCTTGGAGAGTCCTGATAGTCTCCATGAGCTGTTGTAGTGTGGGAGCCTCGACTCCTCTTGGTGTCACTGACATTGGTTGTGGTTGCACTGGTTGTGTTGGCTGTGCCAGTTGCTCTAGTTGCTCTGTCGACATTGGTTGTGTTGTCTATGCAGCTTGCGTTATCCTTACATTCCGCATCTTGCTTAAAAACTTTGAGCACAAGTGTGGATGGGATCAGGTTTTATCGGGCCCCACGGTGGGCGCCAAATGTTCTTGCCGGTTGACTTGGCCGTCGGTTGTCTCGCGACTGGTTCAAGCTTCGCTTATCCCTTGTGGAATCTGCTCTTTTTGCTTATTGAATGCTTTTACCTGTAGAGACAGAGGGCTTCCTTACGGCCGTTTGCACTCCGACGCTCAAGTCAGTAAGGGCTCACAAAAGCAACAATAATTCTCAGTGTAGTGTGTAAAAACAACGTTTAAACACAGTGTACCTTCACCTAGGGTTTCAACACCTTTTTATAACCGCACATGTAGCAATTGCACTTGAGATAAACAAATATTAATTGAAAATAAGCACATTATCTTATATCTCTAACAGAAAAGCACCTGCCACATGCACCAATGACCTTTAGGTGCTAAACTGCAAGCCACATTCTGTTATACATACACCTCCCTATCTTTTTAGGATTAACAACATCTATTAACAGGTATTTTATCTCCTGAATCACAACAGATAAAATATCTCTTTATCTTTTATCTCCAGAATCACAATCGATAAAATATCTCTTTATCTTTTATCTCCAGAATCACAAGAGATAAAAACATCTCTTTATATTTTATCTTATATGTTTATAAAATATCTCTTTATATTTTATCTTTAAACACATGCAACTTGAATTTAAATCATAGCACATCATTAGAAAACTAGGTCCATAAACCAAACAGGCCCAACACTGCTACCTTGACTCCATGTCCATGGCCGAGCTGACCTCTACCCTACCCGAGGACCGAGTAGTAGCTGATCCAAGACCGAAGACCGAGCTCCTGTCCAGTACAGGATGAAAAACTCCTTTATTCTTCGTCCTCTATGGAACACCCTCCACATCTCTTATTCACCAAAATTACTAGGAAAATTTGTGAAGAAGAAAGTTGTTTCATTTTTATTGTTTTGTTCAAAAGCTCTCGACCCAGGATTCATGTTAAGCATGTGCTCATGGCCTATCCTGATACATTTTTTACAGAGAGGGAGATAGTATTTAATTTGAGATGTGTGTGATGAAAAAATATTATTTTTCAACTTATTTTTTGATTGCATCTACTTTGTGTTTCCATTCGAAACACTAACTTATTATTATTATTTTAATAATTTGTATCTTGCATCCACTTTGTGTCCCCCATTCTAGACTCAATATTATTGAGTCACTTAATTTTTTTTCATTGCATCTACTTTGTGTCCTCATTCTAGACGCTAACTTATTATTATTATTTGAATAGTTTTTAGTATGAGTTGTCTCCATTGTGGACACAATTTGACATTTATTTTTGTGCCAACTTGAGTACACTTCACCCATGCTAGTGGCTTCTTTTTTATATCCCCCACTTTTTTGTTGGCAGCTAAACTGGACTTTTCTTGTACTGAGTCCGAAAATTTGAGACCAAATTGAATTTAAAAAAAAAAATACCAACGAAGATAGATTCAATTATATCTCTTGTCAAGATATCATACATTACTATTGAGCATATTATTCATCAGTTAAAATAGATTCAAAACAATTTTGCAAGAATAAGTCCTAAGAAACAAATTTAATAGTAATCAGTCACACACTAATAATTTAAGCTTACTAACAATTTAAGCTTATATTATAAATTGTTTAAATTTATTTTCTAATTGATGATATTGGATATAATAATTGTTAGCATTTAAAAAGAAAAGGCTATTTAACTAAACTTTAATACTAAATCTGTGAACGATTCCTTGTTTGAATTTTGCTTGGATTGATTAATGGTATATTAATTAATTTATAACTAATTTAATGGACTATAATTGATTTAATCAAAGTAAATATGATTAATATATTATTCTCCATTTAATTTCATTCCTCATTCTTTTGTATTTAATTCTATTTTGATTCTATTTAATTGTGTTTTTATTTTATTTTTAAATCAAATCCCTAAATTTTAGGCTTTGATTGTTTAGTGTATGGTATGTGTTTAATAAATAGTTAAGAATGAATTGATTTTGTGAAATTAAACTCAAGGTTGACCAACTAAATACATTTTGTTTTTAATTGTTAAATCTTTTTATGTATAATACAACCTAAACATTCAACATTGGTATTTATTTGAATAGAATTTGAAATTTGATACATTAACATTGGTTGTTAAATTTGTGTTCTTGATTGCTGTGTGATGAGTGGGTGGGGTTCTTTGAAGTGTCTGCTTGGTGCATGGGAGTGCTGAGTTCGCTCGAGAGTTATGAGAGTTTTTTTTTCCCGTAAATAACACTCTTTTGAATAATATATTTTCCAATATCACCTTTTCCCCTTTAACTTTCTAAATAACACTTTTTTTTTGGTCATGCTGAGAACTCAATTCATTTTTTATTTGCTGGAAAAAATCACTCTTAGAATTTGGTTTCTGATAAAGTAATTTGATTCCCTAAATCATTATGTTGTTGGATAAATGCCATAAGTTTAAACCTTGCATGAGGTTCATATTTTTTTCCAAAACCAACGACACATTGTGTGTTGTCATCATCTTCAATATGGACACATCGATATGAATTCCTAATTTCATTCATATATATTGGACACCAATAAAATAAATCAACAAAATATGACTTGTCATCATTTAGGACAAAGAAATGTAGAATGAAGTTTTTAAGAATTGATAGGGGCATGGATTGATAAATCTCAACTGAAGCAGTTGATTGACTGACAAAGATGGTGGAATGAAGCTCATCAGTGATGATTTGGCCATTGCAATGCACCAAAGCCATGATACTTGCCGAGGTCATTTTGTGATAGTCATAAACATGCAAAAATTGATCTGAATGAACCCACCCATCAACATGTTGGAGACTGGGAAGAACACATGCAATCATATACCCAACTATTAAGTGGTTCATATATCAGTCTAGGCGAACACGAAAACAAATAACTCCCTCAAGAACCACCACAAGAGCATGGGGTTGTTGGTCTTCCCGATGAAGTCTTCGATCCTTTTAGTGAGGATGAAGATAACATTAGGAGGCAGAAGAACCACGTGCATACCATACAAACAATTAAGAACATGAACATACTTCATCTTATGTCCCACCAGAGCATTTTTTGCACTTTCCACCTAAACTACCTATGTATGACCCAAAATTTAATGCCTTTGATCGCGACACAATAGTGGATCCTCTAAGGACACTTTTTGTCGGGCAACAGTTCGACACCAATGAAGAAGCTCAAGATGCCATAAATCATTTCCACATTATTAATCATTGCATGTACAAGGTGTCATCATCAAATCAATCAAGGCTCTTAGTTCAATGTGTTCATGATGATTTTGCAGGGAGGTGTAAAGAGATTTTGCGATCCAAGAATCAATTGTGGGAAATTATGAAGTTGAAAGGTGTTCACACCTGTGTATCCCTTATGATCTCACAAGATCACAATAAGTTGGGTATCAAATGATTGCACAAAGCATTCATGAAATCATCCATGTTAACCCTTCTACACCAGTGTCGACCATAATAGCGCACATAAAGTCATCCTTGGGGTATACCTTCACCTGTAATAAGGTATGTCTAGGAAAACAATTGGCCATAGAAAAGGTATATGGCAAGTGGGGAAAGTCATACCAAAAATTGTCAGCACTTCTAAATGCAATGCAACTTTACGTTCCTGGGTTGATTTGAAAAATACAGACCCAACCTACTTATGAAGGAAACCAATTGGACGTGGACCACATCATCTTAAAGAAGGTATTTTGGATGTTTAAACCATGCATTGATGGTTTCAAATTTTGCAAGCCGGTGGTCCAAGTTGATGGAACTTTCTTGTATTGTGAAATATAGAGGAATCTTATTGGTCACAATTGCGCAAGATGGCCGGAACAACATATTTCCAATTGCCTTCACCATTGTAGAGGGTGAAACTGTTGAGGCTTGTTTTTTTTTTCTTGCGAAACCTACGAAGATATGTTACTCCGCAAGATGGTCTCTGTCCTATTTCTGATCGCCAAGAGAGAAGTGGACTCTTGCATGGGACAACGGTTAAAGATGGGAACATATGACAATCAATCTAGCTGAGTCAACTAACTTTGTTTTGAAGAAAATAAGAAACCTTCCAATATCTTCCATGGTGATGGCAACATAAACCCACTGCAATAAATTTTTCACGGATAGAGGCAGGAAAGTGGAAGCCATGATGGTTGTTGGACATGTATACTCTGAAGTTGTAGCAAAAGAATTAGAAGATGCACAGTCAAAGGCAAACACTCATATAGTGTTTTCCTTTGATAGGAGGAACACCAGATTTTTGGTAGAAGAAAAACAAAATCCAAGAGAAGTAAGACCACTAGGCCGATATGTAGTTCACTTGGACGAGTTATGCTGTGATTGTGGGAAATTCCAAAAAGTACACCTACCATGCTCCCATGTGCTTGCTGCATGCAAATATGCTCACCGCGATACATCTCACTTGTGTACACATTGCAACAGGTCTTTCATGTTTACGAAGAACTATTTGGTGAAATCATAAATGAAGAATATTGACATGCATACACTGGTAAAATATTATGGCCAAGTCCCGACACGAAAAGAACATCAAAGGCGAGACCTAAGTCAAGTCGAATAAGGACTGATATGGGCATAAGAGAACAACACGGTCGGACCAAAAAAATTTCATATTGTAAAATGCCAGGATACACAAAAAGAATGTGTCCCAACATTACTGGAGCATCCACTTCTCGTCATTAATTGCGTTTCATTTCACACAAACTATTTAATGTACCATTCAATAAAATATTAAATGAAAGCACATTTTTAATTTATTTTCTTTTTTGTTCAACATATACTACATTATTTCAATAATTAACAACAACTTTCCACTAATAAACATGGAAACATTTAAAAACAATTAACAATGTTAGTAATGGTACAAAATGTGTGAGAAAACCGATACACAAGACAATAATGTGCATTGTCACATCACTCTTCAATAATTATTTCTCCCAGGTCACACAAAAACGCACCGACTGCATCCAACTCTAAAACAATTCAAACTCAATCACTTTAACTGAAGCAATAATCTACTATGGAGGACCTATCCAATGGGGCACCATAATGGAAAGTCAAAATGGTTATGGTCTAGCCTACAAAAGTGTCAACCCTAAAAGAATGTCAATCCCACAGAATTGTTCTTTTAATCAAGTATTTCACAACATATTAGAGATACTACAATATGCAGACTGAAAACAGGGTACAAAAATAAACTATTATTGTCCAGTAAGAGTTGTCAATAAAAAACTTGTATACGACATAATACAAATACAAAATGATGCTGACATCCAACAAAAATTGAACTGTTTGTCTAAACTAAAAATTTATGCAATGCAACACCACAAGAATTTACTCAAGACTTTGAGGATAGTACCTACATCAACCATCTTGATAAATCAACATCTACACTTTTCTAAATTAGTAATGCTTTCACTGTTGTCATGTTTATGTTATATAAATCTTATGTACTGTCTTTCATCCACCTTTAACTAATATATAAATTATATTATTAATTAGTTGTCACCACATATTTCATTTATCTTTATAATTTCTTATATTTATTTATAATTAAATATGATTATATAATATTTCTTATTATAATTTATAATATATATTTATATATAACTCATTATTTACCTAATCTTTCAATTTAAATATAATTTATTTTTATTTTAAAATTATAATTTATACACTTTTTAAAAACCTAATAATAAACTTATTCACTTGATTTTGTTTTATTATTACATACTGTATTGGCCAGGAGTGCTCGGGACCTCGGTCCTGACATTCAGGTATAGTCAGCTCGGTTGTGTGAGTTGTGCCTAACTCGACCTTGAGCCGGGCGTGGGCCCAAAAGTTCGTTTCAAAGTCAGGCCAGTTTTTCTTAGTAAGTTTACGTGGAAAAGATAATTAATTAAATACAAGAATAATTGAATTAGTTATAGTATATTATTAAATATGAGTAAAAGCGGTTAGGAATGTTAGTACCCGAAAGTAACGGGTACATAGTAAAACAAATTATTGTTGAATGATATATTGTTGTTGAAGATTATATTTTGGATGTTGAGATTATATTCTCATTGATGAAAATTGTTGAAGGAATGTCTATAAAACGGGTTTGAGACCCCGAGTAAAGGTACGTTTTTATGAATACTTTAGACTGAAACAATTTTTAGTTTGAATGCTCTCACTGACTTGATCGTCAGACTGTGATCAACAGGTAGAGCCCCCTTTGTCCAAGTGGAGCAATACCTCGAAGCACCAATTGGAGCTCGCCTATTCAATCCAACCGAGGTTAACCAACGAGAACATTTGACGCCCACCGTGGGGACCAATAAAACTTGATCCCACCCATATTCACAACTGAGCATTCTGCATAATAAGAAACATGAGGCAAGTACCATTGGGATCTGAAGGATTTGAGGCCCCTGCCTTGCAACAAGTCATGGAGACCATGAGGGCTCTCCAGGAGGCAAACGAAGAATATCGAAGAGAGCAAGAGCAAATTCAAGAAGAAGCCAGGACAGAGTGAGAACGGCTACGAGCGGAGGCCCGAGATGACCAAAAACGTGTTCAAGAGCGCCTTATGGCACAGATCGTGGCCTCTCGAATGACTGTGGAGAAACATGCACATGCCAATGAGGAGTTGTGCAGGACCAACAAGGAGTTGCAGAGAAGCTTATGCCAACAGGGTCGACGTCCTACTCGGGAACGTTCCCCAAATTTTTCATCAAGGGACGACCACAGGCCGTGCTCTCAGCAAATCATGGACGAGCCCGTGCCACCCCATTACATAACACCCAAGATCACCTTGTTCACTAGTGTAGAATATTCTGAGAATCACTTAAAGGCGTTCGGAGCTCAAATGATCCTCTCTGGGGGGTCTGATGCAATTCGATGTAAGATGTTCATGAGTACATTCCCAGGGACAACCTTGCAATGGTTTAGTGGGGTTTTGGATGATCATATGACCTCCTTCCCCTAGTTCTCTAGAATGTTTAAAGAATAGTTATTGACGAATAAGGTCACCCCCCACAACTATGTGATATGTTCAATGTTAAGAGTGAAGGGGAGTCGCTTAATGCATACTTAAATAGATTTTGTGCTGTCTCGGTAAGACTTCAAATGCAGGATGAGGAGATGGTGGTGGCCACTTTCGAACAAGGTATGATAGCAAGCCCGTTCATTGACTCGCTAATCAGGAATCTGGCAGAGACGTTATCCGCAGTACGCTAGCGGGCTACCACCCATATTGAAGTTGGGGAGGCCATGCTCTAGAAAAATGGAGGCTCACGGTTGAAGCAACCTAGGCACAAGGAAAACAACCAAGACCGTTCCAGCAGAAGCAGTGAAGCCTCAATCGGGAAAAGAATGAATCCGAGGTATGTCCTATACGTTGCTAAGAAGGAGAAGCCCGAGACAAGGGTCAGAGAGGAGACGAAAATCTGGCCTAGATTCCAAGTCTCATGCAAATACCTCTTAAGCAAGCCGGGGGTAGTAGATAAACTGAAGTTTCCCCAAAAGACAGATCGACTTTTGGGATCACTAAGAGATCCCTGGTGCGAGTTTGTTCTCGTCGGTTGACTCGAACGATAGTCTCTGGTCCTCCTATCTCTGCCTGTGAATCAAGCTTCCTAGGGTTGAAGAACCTTTCACCTGCAAAGAAAAAGGACGCCTTGGCAGCTGTTTACACTCCGACGCTCAAGTCATTACTGGGGCAAAGAAACAATTAGTGTATAAAGTAGTTTTAGTCTTAGAAACGATGTACCTTGCAAGGATTCTTACCACCCTTTATATAGGTTGTAGCTAGGGTTTACTTTTGTTCTGTTACCCTCATCTAGGGTTCCTGGGGAACGTCCTTGCGCCGCTATTGCACAATCTCAGCGTAATCTGGCACATAAGACTTCCCTTTACTGGAAGGCAACGACTAACAGTATGGTCGCTAAGGTACCAAGTCATGCACCAATGCTGCGGGGCCATCTGTTCTATGGGTGTCCTAAGTATTCACTGCCATGATGTGCGTGCACTGCTCACCACTTACACATACCAAGATAGGGTGAGCGAACCCATGTCTGAACAACTTTCCATCGATCAAGGTGTACTTGCTCGAACTATTCTTGATTTTTTAGCCTCTATAGGCTCTAGCGGGAGTATCCCATCAGCCAAGTAGTGTTGGTAGGGTGTTATCCAGGTTTCTCTTGATTCGACTAGGAAAACTTGCAATGACTTCTCCCCAGCAACTGGGTATGTGCTTATTATGGGCGTTTTTAACGTCTCCTGAGTCAACGACCGATGACTCCTCTTCACCCCTTCCGAAGTGCTGATCTGTTGGACTTCTGCACCTAAACCCTAAACCCTGTATTATCTGTGGCAGTTCGAGGTGTCCTCAGGGTCTCCTGAATGACTGTCCTCTGTCTACCCCCCTTGCCTGAACTGGCGAGTTTTGCTAGCAAGTCAGCTTGGGCATTCTGTTATCTGGGCACGTGTACTAGCTCGAACGCCTCAAACGTCTCCCTCAAAATCTGTACGTACTCTAGGTATGCGGCCATCTATGGGTCTTTAGCCTGGTATTCTCCCGTGACCTGACCCGTGACCAACAAGGAGTCACTCTTTGCCAACAAACTTTTCGCACCCATCTCCTTAGCCAACAACATTCCAACGATCAGGGCCTCGTACTCTGCCTGGTTGTTACTGGCTTTGAAAGTGAACCGCAGAGCCTGATCAATCAATAACCTGTTATCCCTTACAAGATGACGCCAGCCCCACTACCCTGTTGGTTGGAGGAACCGTCTATAGAGTACCCATATAAAACCTGCTCCTTCTTGGTGCGTGGCCACCGAGGAAAGTTCTACCACGAAGTCAGCATAAACCTAGCCTTTAATAGAGCCTCTGGGCTCATACTGCATGTCGAACTCTGATAGATCTACTGGCCAACGCACCATCCTTCCTGCAACATCCGACTTTTGTAAGACCTTGCGAATGAGAAGGTCTGTCATCACTATAACGATAAAGCTCTGGAAGTAGTGGCGAAGTCTTCGCGCTGAGAAAACTACCGCCAGGGATGCTTTCTCTATGGCCTGGTATCTCACCTCAAGCCCCTGCAATACTTTGCTAACAAAGTAGATTGGTTTCTGCACTTGGTTCTGCTTTTGCACCAGGACCAAATTGATCGCTCGCTCTGTAACTGCGAAGTACAGACGAAGTGGATACCTAGTTCTGGCTTGCACAACACTAGTGGACTGGCCAGGTACTCCTTCAATTTGAGGAACGCTTGTTCGCACTCCCTGGTCCATACGAACCTGTTATTCCTCTTCAGACACTGGAAATAGGGATGCCCCACATCTCCCCCGCTGACATAAATCTGGACAGAGCGACCATGCGCCCTGTCAACTGCTGCACCTCTTTTACAGAGATCGGGCTCCTCATTTCTATGATCGCAACGCACTTCTCAGGATTCGCCTCTATCCCACGCTCGGTGAGTAGGAACCCTAAGAACTTGCCTGCTTCTACCCCGAACACACACTTCTCGAGGTTTAGCTTCAACCTGTACTTAGCTATTGTGGTGAATAGCTCTTATAAATCTGCTACATGTTGCTCCCTCTGCTGGGAGGTGACCACCATGTCATCCACATACAATTGTGCATTTCACCCTATCATGGGCGCTAGTACTCTGTCCATCAGCCATTGGTAGGTTGCACCTGCATTCTTAAGCCTTAAAGGCATTACCTTATAACAATAACAAGACAACTCTGTCATGAACGCAGTCTTTCATTTGTCCCTGGGGTGCATCCTGGTCTGGTTGTAACCAGAAAAGGCGTCCAGGAAGCTGAGTAGTTTTCAACCAGACGCACTGTCCACCAAAGCATCAATACTGGGCAGTCAGTAGGAATTCGTCGGGCAGACCTTGTTGAGGTCTATGAAGTCGATGCACATTCTTCATTTCCCACTAGCCTTCTTCACCAACACCACGTTCGCCAGCCACTCAGGGTACTGAATCTCCCTGATGTGGTCAGTGTTGAGTAGCTTCTGTGTCTCTTCTCTAACGACCTGGCGCCTCTCATCATTGAACTTCCTTCTTCTCTGGCGAACAGGTCGGACCTGGGGGTTCATGGTGAGACGATGACACAGGAAGTCAGGGTCTATGCTAGGCATGTTTGAGGCAGACCATGCAAAAGTATCCAGGTGCCGCGCTATGACTTCGGTGATCTGGTTCTATGTCTTTTGGCCTAGAGATTTTCCAAGCTTGAACTTCTTCCCACCGATCTCCCTCTCCAATATGTATTCCGCTGGTTCAGGCCGTCTTTCCTGAGCGATATCTGCTCAGGTGACCCCTTCTTCCCTTGGAGGTTGGGTGGTGACAGCGAACACTCCTCTCTTCGTCTTGAGGCTATTCTCGTAAGACTTCTTAGCCTTCTTTTGGTCAGATTTGATAGTGATCACCATCCCCTCCAGGGAAGGCAGCTTCATCTTCATGTGCCTCGTCGAGGCTATCGCTTTAATCCTATTTAAAGCAGGTCCACCGTTATAACTGATGGAGCGTTAACAATAAGGTACCTGATGTTTGCGGTGCGTGAAGCTGTGCTATCTGTGAAGGTCGTCCTCAGCTCTATGTGTCCACGCACTTCTACTTGGTCTCCAGCGAAACCATACAAGCAACCAGTATAAGGTCTCAACTGATCTGGAGACAACTGCAGCTTATTGAAGGTCGACTAGAACATCACATCGGCCAAACTTCCCTGGTCCACGAGGACGCGATGCACCCTCCTTCTTGTTGTCACTACCGAAATCACCACGACGTCCTGGCGGTCGGCCTTGGTGAAGACGAGGTCGACATCGAGAGTCTGATCTGCCTCTTGTACCTCTACTGCCATCACCTCCCGTGCATTCTTCTTCCACTGGGAGGTGGTGTATCCTCCTCTTGAGAATCCTCCAGAGATGGTGTTGATCTCACCATGAATGGGCACCTCGTGCCCCTGATCGCCTCCCGGGCTGCTGACGCCTGAGCCCCCTACGGTTCTTGGAGATAGTCCTTCAAAAAGTCGTTCTTCACTAGTTCGTCTAATTGGTACCCCAGTGACAAGCAGTTGCGTATGGCGTGGCCATAGGCTTGGTGGAATTCGCACCAAGCGTTCTTGCTGGGCCCCAACCTTTTGTCTGTCTTTGGGGGTGTCTTCAATCTTTCCGCTATGTTAGAAATAACGATCAGCTCCTTCAACTCTACCTGAAAATTGTGCCTGGGGGGCACGTTCTCCCTTGTACGTGCCAGAGTTTGGGGCTTCCTGGTCTCGTAGCTTTGCTGCTTCCCCAGGGCCTTTTTTTTTGTCGTCGCCTCATGCACTCTCATGGGCTGAGGTCGACTTGTCGCTCGAGGTCGGACGGGACCAAAGCTGATGGAGATCAAGATCAAGAGAACGTAGAGGCCAATCAACAAGATCAAGAGGAGGTGGAGGCACAAATAGAAGACGCTCATGGAGGTCAAAGTCCACCTCAAAGGCTTACAAGAAGCATGTT
>Ga0123342_1006778_pt1 | contig 15657 bp, 8 predicted proteins | sample Turbeawhitnodule_FD_89960 | JGI IMG/M metagenome (GOLD analysis project Ga0123342, IMG submission 89960) | Root nodule microbial communities of legume samples collected from Mexico - Turtle bean Mexico white nodule | ecosystem: Host-associated > Plants > Roots > Nodule | place: Mexico: Nepantla... | reverse complement strand
TTCAAGATCAGCAATCTTAGTGTTGACCAAGGAGAGTGTGTTTCTTGAGGTGTTCAAGGTCATTCTCTTGGTTGTGGTGTAAGTGATCAAGGTGTGGTTGCTTAGTGGATATCCTCAGGGTTTTTGAGAAGACTGGATGTAGCTCTAGTTTTGAGTGAACCAGTATAAACAACTGTGTACAATCTCTCTATCCTTAACTCTTTAATTTCAGTTTGTTTGTTGTTTGTTGGTATAAACAACCGATTGTTTTGAAGAAACAACCGATTGTTTTTCCTGGTATTACAGTTTTGCTTGTTGTTTTGGCTAACTGAATTGCTTAATCAATTGGTTTCTGAAATAAGTTCATTATAGCTTTGAAAAGTTTACGAAAACCCCTTTAAACAATTCACCCCCCCTCTAGTTTAAAGCCATCTTTTCTAACAGTATATACATATCTATATATATATATATATATATATATATATATATATATTTTACTAGTAATTATCAAATTGAATTCGAAGAAATGCACATGGGAAGAAACAGAGAAGCTGCTAAAGGCTGGTCACATCAGAGAAATCCAGTACCCCGAGTGGCTAGCCAACGTGGTACTAGTAAAGAAAGTCAATGGGAAATGGAGGATGTGTGTCGATTTCACGGATCTCAACAAGGTCTGCCCAAAGGATTCTTACTCGTTGCCCAATATTGATGCTTTGGTGGACAGTGCCTCCGGATGCAGGTTACTTAGCTTCCTGGATGCCTTATCTGGTTACAACCAAATCATGATGCACCCTAGGGACGAGTACAAGACCGCGTTCATGACAGAACTGTCGTACTATTGCTATAAGGCCATGTCCTTTGGGCTAAAAAATGTAGGGGCCACCTACCAACGATTGATGGACAGACTACTAGCGCCTATGTTGTGGCGGAATGTCCAAGCGTACAAAGACGACATGGTGGTCACCTCCCAGTAGAGGGAGCAACACGTAGCTGACCTGGAAGAGCTATTCACCACGATAGCAAAGTACAGGCTAAAGTTGAACCCAGAGAAGTGGGTGTTCGGGGTAGAGGCAATAAAGTTCTTAGGTTTCCTACTCACTAAACGAGGAAAAGAAGCAAATCGGCTGGAGGAGACAAGGGACACCCTTTTTTCCAGTGCCTGAAGAGGAACAGCAGGTTCCCTATTACAGGAGCAAGATCAGACCAGAGAGCAATCTATTTCGTCAGCAAGGTTTTACAGGGGCCAGAGGTTTGATACCAGGCCTTAGAGAAAGCAGCCTTAGCGGTCGTATTCTCAGCAAGAAGACTTCGCCACTACTTCCAGAGCTTTACCGTGATAGTGATGACAGACCTTCCAATCCGCAAGGTCTTGCAAAAACCAGATGTAGCGGGGAGAATGGCACAATGGGCGGTGGAACTGTCTGAATTTGACATACACTACGAACCTAGAGGCCTCATCAATGCCAACTTCGTAGTGGAACTCTCCTCGATAGCCACACACCAAGAAGGGGCAGATTTCAGGTGGGTACTCTCTGTAGATGGTTCCTCAAACCAACAAGGCAGTGGAGCAGGTGTTATCTTGGAGGGACCGGATGGGTTGCTGATTGAGCAGGCCCTACGGTTCGCTTTCAAGGCCAGCGACAACCAGGCAGAGTATGAGGCCTTAATCGCGGGAATGTTGTTGGCTAAGGAGATTGGAGCAAATGGGTTGTTGGCAAAGAGCGATTCCTTGTTAGTGACAGACCAAGTCACGGGGGAATACCAAGCTAAAAACCCTTAGATGGCCGCATACCTGGGATATGTCCATATCCTGAAGGAGTCGTTCGAAGTATTCGAGTTAGTCCACGTGCCCAAAGAACAGAATGTCCAAGCTGACTTGCTTGCAAAGCTCGTCAGTTCGGGTAAGGGGGCATGTAGAGGTTGGTGATTTAGGAGACCCTGAAGACACCTCGAACCACCGCGAACAATGTGGCGGAAATTCAACAAGTTAGCATATTAGAAGGGACAAGGAGGAGCCATTGGCGTTGAGACAAGAGACGATGAAAACACCCAGTATAAGCAGGTACCCGACCATTAAGGAGATATCATCACAAATTTACCAAGTTGAAACAGGAGAAACTTGGATGACGCCCTACAAGCATTACCTGGCTAATGGGATACTCCCGTTAGAACTAACAGAGGCCAAGAAAATAAAAGAAAAATTCGGCCAAGTACACCCTCATTGACGGAGAATTGTTTAGACACGGATTCACCCATCCCATCCTGATATGTGTAGACGGTGAATAATGCACGCATCATGACAGAGCTACATGAAGGGATATGCGGTAGTCACATCGGTGGCCGATCTCTCTCGTCAAAGGCCATTCGTGTAGGGTATTACTGGCCAACTATGAGGGAAGATTGCACGAGGTACACCCAGCGGTGCAAACAGTTCCAACAACATGCTAATTAGCACAAGGCGCCCCCAGAGGAGTTGAGATCGATCTACAGCCCATGGCCATTTCATACCTGGGGAATCGATATTCTAGGGCCTTTCCCTTTGGCAGTACGGCAAATGAAGTACCTTGTGGTTTCCATAGAATATTTCACAAAGTGGATCGAGGCTGAACCGGTGGCACAGATCACAACCCATAAAATCCAGCACTTCGTGTGGAAAAACATAGTGTGCCACTTCGGAATCCCAAAGAGGTTGGTATCCGATAATGGTATCCAGTTTGCAAGCCAGCAATTGGGTAAGCTATGTATGGAACTGGGGATAAAGCAAGTATTTGCATCAGTAGAACACCCCTAGACGAACGGACAGGTCGAGTCGGCCAACCGAGTTCTGCTCAAAGGTCTCAAAAGAAGGTTGGACAAATCCAAAGGGACATAGGCAGAAGAAGTTCATAGAATCGTGTGGGCCTACTACACTACCCCTCAGTCCACAACCAAGGAAATGCCATTCAGCTTGGTGTATGGTTCGGGCGCTATGATCCCAGTAGAAATCCAGGAAAACTCACCACGTTTCCAGAACTTCGTGGTTGAGGAGTCGAACGAGGAAAGAAAGGTGAACTTGGACCTACTGGATGAAGTGAGGGAGGAAGCAAGGATTAAAGTTGAAGCCTTGAAAAGGAGGGTGGAGTACAAGTACAGCTCTAAGCTGAGACCTCGGCAGTTCCAGGTCACCGACTTGGTAATGAGGAAGGCCCACCCGTACCAGTTAGAAAACAAGCTATCTCCCAAGTGGACTGGTCCTTTCAGAGTAACGGAGGCCCTCGGAATGGAGCATACAGGCTCGAGACATTAGAATTCGGCGCGATCCCTCGCACTTGGAACGCGACCAAACTGAAGTTTTACTTTAGTTAATCTTGCATTGTACATGTTTAAGGGGACACTCTTTTTCCCTTGAAAAGGTTTTTTAACAAGGTCACCCGAATAAAGTTTATTTAGTTAAGAAATGTGCATTGCAATTGAGCGAACCTCTCTCTTGTAGTGATAAGCCAAGAGTGGAAGTAGTATGGTTCCCCAAGTGGACCTCCCTCTTGCGTAAGTTCACCAAGCCCGAGAATAGTATGGTTCGCTAAAATGAACAAACCTCTCTCTTGTAGTGATAAGCTAAGAGCGGAAGAAGTATGGTCCCCCAAGTGGACTTCCCTCTTGCATAAATTCACCAAGCCCGAGAATAGTATGGTCCACCGAAATAAAGGAACCTCTTCCCTTGAAGTGTTACACAGAGAAACAAAGGTAATTTAGTCTTCCCAATAAGCCTCTCTCGTGTAAGTTCACCAAGGCGAAGAATAGTATGGTTCCCGAAACTAAAGGAACCTCTTTCCTTGAAGTGATACACAGAGAAACAGAGGTAGTTTGGTCTTCCCAATAAGCCCCTCTCGTGTAAGTTCACCAAGGCAAAGAATAGTATGGTTCACTACCAAGGACTCGCTCATTGACTTTAGTAAGGATCAACTATCCCTTGACTTTATACAGCGAGGATGAAATCGTGAAAATGTCATTCACTCGGGTTAGAAACACCAAGTGGAGACGTATGTTCCCTCTTGCGTTTTAACTCCAAGGTCGAACAACATACGAAACAAACGTGCTACCTAAAGGGCGAACCTAAATCAGAGGCGTCGTATGAAAAGCGAAGCGGATAAAGGCAACAATTAAACAAAGGATAAATACCTATAAAGGTATACATAGAATAGAGTTTGTTCGTCAACAAAAATAGAATTACAAAATGGAGTCATTATCGTGGCACGATTTGACCGTCAACAACGCACTTAGACTCACCAAAGGGGGTAAGATCCACCTCAGGATGCGCACAGGCAAACTGAGCAATGGCATCTTGAAACCCCTCACTGTAAGTGTCAGCGGCGTCGTTAGTGAGCTCCTCCTCTGTCTTTTTAAAGGACACAATCGTCCCAGTCAAGGACTCAGTTTTCTCAGCCAATTGGCCCTCAACCTTCCCTAGAAGGATTTCGCACTGCGTGGCCGTCTCTTCCAGATTAGCCACTTTTCCCTTTAGTTCCGCCACCAGATCTTCGAGCTCGACGACACGGGTACGAAGAGGCAAGATCTTCACTTCTAGTTCAGCCGCCTCTTGGCCCTTGTCATGAAGGGCCTTCTTGGCGTCCTTCTCAAATTGACGAAGGCTGCCAACTCCAAGTACATGGCGGTCTCGCGATTGGTAAAAGTTTTGGTCTTGGTGGTCAGTTCCTCCTCGAGCTTTGCCACCCTAACCTTGAGGTCCTCGGCCTCTTGGGTCCTGTTAAGCGCAAGGTTGGAAGAAATCAAGAGGTCCCCAAGGACATCGACCACGCGCTCCTGAAGGAGATTGCCGCTTAAGCCCTCCTCCACCTCTTGGCCTTGGAGCGACTGAATATTTTTTCGAGCAGTAAGGGGAGTGGTGAGGTGGAAGGCATCTCTTGGCCCTCGGGGGCACTCTCCCCTCCACCCTCGTGCATAGCAAAGGGGAGTGGAGAGGAGGCGTTGGGAGGATGGTCCATAAAGGCCGCGGTCCCACCCGATGCAAAAGTCGAGGGTGCCACGACCTCACCAACTCTTGACCTTTTGAAGACAAGGTCGGTGCATGTCTCTTCGTCGTCAATTTCGACGGCCACCACCTTCTGGCCTGTCAGCTGCGGAGGGTGGTTCAGTTAGGTGAGAGGCAGGAGTAGCTGAGGCCGAGGGAGCAATGGGCGTTGATGTGCCTCCCCGGCAGCGATCGCCTTTCACTTGGCCGACAGATCGGCTAGTTTCTTCTTCTTGTCGTTGCTAAAGCCCATATCTGCACATAGACAACATGTTAACACAGGAAATAAACGACGAATAGAGATGGCAAGCGAAAGTAAGATGAAAGAGGAAGTATGGGAACCAGAAAATACCAATGTATGCCTTAAGACTTTTCGAACTAAACTCATGTTTGAGCAGCTCCAGAGTGTTGAAGGGAGCAGGGAGTCCAGAGAGGAACTCGCATACCCCCAGCTCTTGAGGGGCTAGGTCCTCAAGACTTCGGGATCTCTGAAGGATGGGTTTCTCCGTCCCGTACAAGGGAAACCCATCAAGAAGGGCGGGGTCCCTCCGATTGCTTCTGATTTTGAAGATGTTCTTTCTGAACCCCTTATATGATTACTGGAAGAGCGTCAAGAGCATCCTACCAGCCACCCCGTTAAAACTAACCCACAACTTCTTCCCAGGATCTTTGACTTCGAAGAAGAAGAGGAAGGTGTGTACAAATGGCGTAAGCAGATGGCGCTAGAGATTAGGTTCACAAGTTGGTACCAAGCGACCACTTTGTTATTCGTTGCACTCCAGTTAAGGGAAGTTCATGTGCCAAATATGCTAAGATTCTATGAATAGCGGCGCAAGGACATTCTGCAAGGAACCCTAGTCAAGGGCAAGAACGCAAAGGTAAACCCTAGTTTCAGCCTATATAAAAGGTGCTAAAAACCTAAGTAAGGTATGCAGTTTTCAAGACTGAAGCTAAGATACACACTTGGTATTTTTTTGCCCTAATACTGCGTCGGAGTGCAAAGGGTCGCTAGGGCGCCCCTTTGTCTTTGCAGGTGAGAGGTTTCTTGATCAAGAAGGCACGATTCTCAGGCAAGATCGAAGGCCTAAAGCAGCTGTTAGAGTCAACCGGCGAAGGGAGTCGACCGGCAAGAACACACACGCATACTGTTTCTCTGCTCCAGTATTGACTTGAGCGTCAGAGTGCAAACGGCCGCCAAGGATCCCCTTTTGTCTTTGCAGGTATAGAGTGCTTCGATCCAGGAAAGCGCAAATCCAGAAAGAGACAGGCGACCGTAAGACCCTCATTAGAGTTAACCGACGAGAACAAGTTTCAACGTTATCAATTTAATTGTTTTATATTTCAATCAATGTTTTTTTTCAAGCAAATACCAATAGTTAATTTTGATAGCTCCCAAAGCAGCTTTCATTCAAGCTATTTAATTATATGCAACAAAAGTGTTATACTATTCAATTATATGCAACAAAGTGTTATACTATTCAAGCTATTTAATTATATGCAACAATAGTGTTATACTATGCAAGCTATTTAATTATATGCAACAATAGTGTTATACTATGCAAGCTATTTAATTATATGCAACAATAGTGTTATACTATTCAAGCTATTTAATTATATGCAACAATAGTGTTATACTATTTAATTTCTAGAGTTGTATTTGTTACGAATAATATTTTAAAAATCTAATTTTAAGCTTCTTTAATCTCTGCTCTTATTTTAATATTTGGAATACTGTAAAAAACTATTCATCCGTTCTTTGTATAACGCGAATCAACATATTCATCCGTTCTTTTTATAACGCGAATCAACATAAGTCTCTGTCTTTTTTTCAACTAGTTTATCTTTTTTTTTCCTCTTTAGTTTTTGTGTCGGTTTTCGTTTTCGGGTTTTGTTTTAGTCTTAGTTTTTTATTTCTTTTCTTTGTTTTAGTTTTTTTTATTCTTTTTCTTTGGTTTAGCTTTAACTTTTCATTTTTTTCTTCAATTTTGATTTTTTGCCAGGTATCTTTAATTATATTTTGACATTAAGTCAATAAAAAAAATAATTTAGTAAATTTTGAAAGTATCATTATCATTTATTTTAAGATATATACTTATTTATATTATTTAAGTGGTGATTGTTATAAGTATGATATATACTTATTTATATTATTTAAGTGATGACTGTTATAAATATGGATATGGTTAATCTAGGTCTAAGTAGACTATACGTCTTCTTAATCTTTATTCTAAAATTGATTTAGACTTAATTAGTGATAATGGAGTGATTGAGTAATAATCCTACAAACTGATTGATTAAAGGATAATTTGTCAAGAGGTTTAGATGTTGACACGTGCCACGGTAATGGAGGCATGTTGTTATTTACAATAGAGGTCGGTATGTTGAACAGTACACTAGCCTCCCAGAGTTGAGTGTAGTGACGAGTCTTGAAAAGAAAATTGTATTTCTTTCATATCTATTCGGTTATCCAACATGTAGTTGGCTATATTTGTCCAAGCTCGGATGAACATAATCGTTGAAGAGTCTAAGATGCCTCAATTCATATCCTTATAGGGGATTTGAAAGATTGTTTGATCAAATCATTCATGGAAACAATTTGATGGTTGGAGAGTGTCGTGTCAATTCAAATTATTTTTTTTATGAATAGGTAGTATGGGGGTTGCACACTTATCCTATTTTATCTTCTATTTTGTTGGGTTGAATAGATGATTGGAGAGGTAAATCGTGTATTTCTTTTCTTCTAATAGTTGTTTCTCAAGCGAAGTTCGAAACTAGTGGTTAGTGGGTATACACGGGATATGATTCCAATAATACTAGTGAATCATCTTGGGTTAATTGAGGTTTGGGTGGTAGGGACGATGTTGGTAACATGGATGTTTTGTTGCTCTCAACCTCCATGGTGAAGAAGGTCGGGAAGCTAGTGGAGAATAATATTTCACTTTTTATGACTATGAGTAGTGATAGGAGGATTTAGGATTACTTTTCCAAGTACCAATGCTCATCAATGTTATAGTCTTTTGTTAGTAATATATATCTAAATGATAAATGTCATTTTTTCATTAATAGTGCATCATAATAAAGTAATATATAGTGTCTTTCAACCTAGAAAATGATACTTCAACAATGGTCAAAGTTCCAAAAAATAAAAATACTTAAGAGAAGTCATGCTTGTTGTCAATGTTAAGTTTGGATTATGAAAGATTATTGAACAAGTATGAGGAAGAAAATTATGAAGTCAAGAACAAAAGAAACGAGTTTGGAAGAGAAACATCTTAAAATCAATGAATTCATATTTATGAATTTTTACAACTAAAAATATATCTACACTTGTGACTTGACTAAGAAAACTACATGCATGTAATATTGAAAAAATTTATAAACACAAATATAAATCTAATGTTGTTTCACAATATACTTATATATTCTTCGTTCACGTGGATATGAGGAACTTAAAAGTTAGGATATGAGGACCTTAATCATGAAAATTTTTCTATTAAGTTTGTTATTTTGATATATAACAAAATTAATACAATCAAAATATAGTTGGAAATGTTTGAATTTTTTAAAGAAAATAATTAAGTAACTAGTTTTGTTTTTACTTTTGCTTTTTCGTATTTTTTTTATTTGAATAGTATTGATTGTAAAAATCTATGGAATTTTACTAAACATAAATTACCAAATTTTTAGTGGCAACAAATTATATTTGATCTTTTCTTTTCATTTACTCTTAGGCTGAAATCTCAATAAAATATTAATAGTATGTTTATTTGTTATATGGAACACTAATTTTCGTATCTTTCAAGAAAAAATTATAATAAAAAGATTGTGTTCGTTGACTTTGCTATAAAGAATATAATTAATTTCTACCTTTTAAGAAAAAAGACTATGATAATTATTTTTGGAAAATCTTATATTAGTGCAGAGAAAAAATGTGTGTAATTTTAAAAATAAAATAATAACATGAAAATAAAAGTTTTATTGATAAAAATGTAAAATTTTAATAGTCAAATATATTTAATTAAATCTTAATAAACTCAAATAAAACTTTAAAAAATTAATTTAATTTAAAATTAAATTAATTTATACAATAAAAAATTATTTTAATTTATACAACAAAAATAAATAAATAATTCAATTAAATTTTGGTTCGAAAAATCATTTATCCTTACAAGTATTGTTTCTATCTATCATTATCTAAAAATAATCAATTTATTAATGTCTGAATGAAACCAAAAAATAACTCTTAAAGTGCGATATTGAAAAAAAAGTTCCCTTTTCGATCAAACAATTTCATCGAATTAAGTATAATTGTATGTGTTACAGCGTCTACTATCAGGAATATCAATGAACCCTATTATTGAAATTGTTCAGGATACCCTATTTTATCCTTTGCAATCTATTTCTTAGTTTAACTCTTACCTTTCTAACTGCAATAAAAAAATTAATACATATGCTCCACCCAAAATGAAAATGGGCTAGGGTTATGAACTTTTGTTTTTATCAACAATGAATAAATAGAATAAAATGGGATAACTTAAAGAAGGAACTTAAACTATTTAGGAACCCTTGCCCCTCAACAAAAGAGAGCTGCATAGGTTCAGCACAGAAAGACTATTACAAGATTAACCACTTTAACAGATAGTGATAGGATGGTCTCCGCCATAGCAACTATTCCAAACAAAAAGCACGACCACAAATTGCATCTCAAAAGCAGCACATAAACAAAGCATGCTGACAAGAGGTTACCTCCATGTTCACAACTGAATCTTCTTAACACTATACTTAAGGGATTGATTATTGCTGTTAGAGAGCCCGAGAGCCTGCACACAAACAGAGCGTGGACCACTTCTGCTCCATGCCATCCTTCACCGCACCCAACCCAAGGATAACCACATAAAACCAAATAGCCAACCATTTTGTCCCTTCCACTATGCTTCACATTAACCACGTGATCATGCATGTAAGGTGAATAAAAACCAAACCAAACCATTCTATGCCATCCATTTACCTTCCAGCAACAAAACCAAACCAAGAACCAACTACAAACCCAAAACCCAACCACATCATCAACCCCATCCTTTATGGCGTCCAGATCCAGAGGCCCCTACCACCCCAACCAATTTGCAATTGGCAATCTGCCATGAATATGACATAGGCACTACATTATAGGGTTATGAACTTATAATCCAAAATATGATGATGAAGTCTATTTCATTATTCTAAGTTCATTCTATACCGAATCCAATCGAAATGAGATTAAATATGTTACATTTATTATAGTTGAGAAAGAGAATTGATTTTTTGTTCATTTATTTTTATCGGGAAAGAAAACTTTATTGAGAGTGGTCATATAGAAATATTTTGGAAAAATATGAAATCATATGTAAAATCATATAATGACATAATTAAGAACTAAGTCTAGTAAAATTACTATGTTAAAGACATATTATTCATGCAATGAGGATTTTTTTACATGGTACAACCACTACAAGAAAATATGGTTTTAATTGGGGTTTAATTTTATATTATCCAAGGTTAAAACCTCTATTAAGTCATTTATCCAAGGTTGTAGTTTCTCCTACTAAACCATTCTCAGAGAATGTGTTCCTCGAGGTTTTTTTAAACCTCATAAAAGTCTTTTAGAACCCTTGTTAAATACCATGAGTTTAAGAATTTCCATAAAATACCATGAGTTTCATATCCTCTGTAAAATACCATGGGTTTCAAAACCTCCGTTAAATACCTCTGTAAAATTTCTGTAAAATGACTTGCAATTTGAAATAACCTTCAACCCCATAGACACGTTGCTCTCCAGCACAGACTCAATGGCCACCGACGACACTCCTAGCAAGGAATCACAATTCAACCACACTTATGTCTATTATATCTAGGGAGAAGAAACTCTAAAGAAGGCATTATCTTCTTCTTACTCCAATATTGTTTCTTCCATCACCTTACTGTCCCAACTTGGGTCACAATCCATTATTATCTAACTCGACAACAACTGATGTTTACCACTGCTTTATATATCCTAAATAATTGCATTATCTGTCAGATGTGGGCTTCAAAACCATGTGTGTTCTTGGCTAAAGATTACAAGAACATATTGCAAGGAGAAATTAATTTTATTACTTCTCACTTTCACAGTGAATTAATTATTAGATGCATTTTAAAATAAAGACCTTAATTTAAAATATTTCAAAATTATGATAATTAAATATTAACAATTATAACTAAAACTAAAATTGAACATAAAATATACGTACATCAAAAGATAAAACAAAATAAGTTAGTTTTTTTTTTAAATATGAGCTCATAACAGAAAAAACTAGGAATTATATAAACAAACTACCATCAATCATACAAAATATGCAAATACTGTTGAAATACTTATTATCCAAGGTTATTTTGCTGAGTTTTTAAAATAAATTTTTGAAACTTTAGAAAACTTATTTGTAATGTAAAGTTGCACTTTCAAAATTTTAGAAAATTTGCTTATAAAATATATTAAAACTATGTAGTTTTAAATTATTTATTTATAAATAGATTTAATTAAAATTAATTATTTAAGTTTGAAAAAATTGAAGTGTTTTATTGAGTTTCTACAATAAATCTTTGAAATTTAACAAAGGTTAAAAAAAACTCCGTTATTTTGTTGAGATTTTAGAATAAACCTTTGAAACTTAAAGGATAAAAAAACTTCCGTTAATTTGTCGAGGTTGTAGAATAAACCTTTGGAACTTACTGAAAGTTAAAAAACCCTCTATTATTTTGCTGAAATTTTAGAATAAACCTTTGAAATTTAACGGAAGTTAAAAAATCTCCATTATTTTGCTGAGGTTTTATAATAAAAACTTAATGAAGGATAAAAAAACTTTTGTTAATTGAATCAAGGTTATATTAACCTTCACTAAATAATCTCCCTTAATTTTTTTTTTTTTCTGGTAGTGGTGTTTGACATCTACTACTGTGAACTAGATGTTTTTTTTTGTTTATAAAAATATGAGTTTTTAGATTGGTGTGCCTAAACTTTACTCTATAAAGAGGTTAAAATACTCTTTAAATACTTAATTTAATTATTTACTTATTTGTTAGCCATACGAAAAATCTTAACAAACTTGACTTGGGAAGAAATCTCATTAAACAAAATAATCATATGTCAATTAGCCAACTAATAATTACACATGAAGTATTTTAGATAATAAATTACAATAAAAGTATTTAGATAATTAAAATGCAAAAGTTTAATTATCTATTTTATGTCTAATTTCTATTCTTCTAGTTAAGGATACCGCAAAGCTTCTTTAGTCTCTGGCCACACCCCACGAAAGAGAAAAATGATTCATATATAGTTTCACACGTAAAACGCATTCACTCAACAAATTAATATTTTGACTATATTTATTTTATTTTTTAATTTAAAATACTATTATATATATTATAATAATTTATAAAGTGAGTGGTTTGCTTTTTCAGTGGTCAAAATAACTTTTTTGTATTTAAATACCCAACGTGACGAACTATGTATGACGTTATTTATTTATTTATAAAAGATTGGCATCTAATTATTTTTTATGCTAACAGTTTGTTTGAATTAAATATAATTGAAATTTATCACTTTTTTCTTTATATAAGATCGAATGATGGAAGCTAAACTACGCACTACACTCACTACCTTATCCTTTACCCATTCTTGTTTTTGTGTTGAGGTCTGTTATTTGAACATTCCACATAGAAAATGGACTCCCTTGAAAGATCAAAGCCTCACGCTGTGTGTGTACCATATCCAGCGCAGGGCCATGTAAAACCCATCATGAAATTCGCCAAACTCCTTCATTGCATGGGTTTCCATATAACCTATGTGAACACTGAGTTCAACCACAACCGTTTTGTTAGGTCCCATGGAGCAGACTTTGTTAAGGGTCTTCCAGATTTCGTATTTGAGACAATACCAGATGGATTGCCACCTTCTGATAAGGATGCAACTCAGGACATTCCAATGCTCTGTGATTCAACTAGAAAAACTTGTTATGGCCCTTTCAAAGACTTGGTGTTGAAGCTGAATTCTTCGGGCAACGTTCCTCCAATTAGTTGCATAATTGCTGATGGGGTTATGGGCTTTGCTGGAAAAGTTGCGAAGGATTTGGGTATACCAGAAGTTCAAATTTGGACAGCCTCAGCATGTGGTTTTGTGGGATACTTGCAATACGATGATTTGGTTCAAAGAGGCATTGTTCCATTCAAAGGTACGTTTTTGTTTTTATGTTGCTGTTCTTTTTCGTGATTACTTATATAAAATTAAGAGATAAGTATATTTTTTGTTCTTATAATTTTATATGAAATTATTTTTTTATTTATTGACCAAATTTTAAACTTTTTCATTGTAGTAAAGAAGAAACTATTACAGCGAGACTTTATGATTTTTTAGGATGTTAAAATATTTTTATATTATATAGAAGGAAGAATAATGACATATTATGCGGAGAGCTATTTTTTTCAGTTTAGTAAGTTTGGTAAGAACAAGAGTGATTCCTCTACAAGGCTCTTCCACTCCTAATATCACTATAATTTATACTTAAAAAATACCTAATATTAACATTTGTTCATATATATATATAATAGGACTCGATTCAAGTATTCAAAGTTTCATACCACAAACAGTTGAATTCGAGGAAACTTAACTATATTTTCTTGTTCAGAGGGAATCAACACTGTACATATAATAGTTGACCCAGCCAATTAAAAATCCAAATTTTAATAGTAACTTTCGTTCAATATTGCACTGTTAAGTAAGTTTCTTTTAGCATTTCTTCTTAAAAAAAGAGTCATTTTCATCTAAGATTACAACAAATCTTTTTATTATATTTATGAAAAGGTGAATTTATCTTATATAATTTATTTTTGTCTAATATTTAGATGAAAATTTTGAGATTGATGGCACCTTGGATCAAAATTTAGATTGGATCTCTGGAATGAAAAATATTAGACTGAAGGACATTCCAAGCTTTATTAGAGTCACTACGTTGGATGATATTATGTTTGATTTCTTGGGTTCTGAGGCAAGAAATTGTTTGAGATCTTCTTCAATCATTATAAACACATTCCAAGACCTGGATGGAGAAGCCCTTGATGCCCTTAGGGAAAAGAACCCAAACATATATACCATTGGTCCACTTGACTTGCTTGGTAGGCATTTTCCTGAGAAAGAAAAGGGTTTCGTGTCAGTTGGGTCAAGTTTATGGAAGAATGACTCAAACTGCTTAACATGGTTGGACAAATGGGAACCTAACTCGGTGATATATGTTAATTATGGAAGTATTACAATAATGTCAAATCATCACTTGAAAGAGTTTGCTTGGGGACTAGCAAATAGCAAGCTACCTTTCTTATGGATAAAAAGGGTAGATATAGTAGCAGATGATTCTGCAACTTTGCCACAAGATTTCTTTGATGAGATCAAGGATAGAGGATATATAACAAGTTGGTGCATGCAAGAGCAAGTGCTTTCTCATCCATCTGTTGGGGTCTTTCTAACCCATTCTGGTTGGAATTCTACACTTGAAAGCATATCTGCCGGTGTGCCTATGATTTGTTGGCCTTTCTTTGCTGAGCAACAAACAAATTCTAGGTATGTATCTGCGAATTGGGGGATAGGAATGGAAGTTAATCATGATGTGAAGAGAGAAGAGATAACAAAGCTTGTGACAGAAATGTTGAAAGGAGAAAAAGGAATGCAAATGAGACAAAAATCCTTAGAATGGAAGAAGAAAGCAATAAGAGCTACTGATATTGGAGGATCATCTTACAACAACTTCTACAAATTAATGAAGGAAGTTTTTCACCACAATGCTATTTGATTCCTGTTTCTATGATTAAGTTTACTGGGATAACAATCCTTTTCTTCAATTAATGTATTAACTTGCACTGCCAGCAGATGAATAAGTGAACTATTGTATGTGTTCTTTGCATTGAAATAATATTGGGTGTGTTCTTTGCATTGAAATAATATTGGGTGATCTATTACCTAATCTCTGAATGATATAATCCAACACTTATTCGTATATTATATCTTAATTGACATTGTGTTACGCAAGAAAATAAGAACAATATATGGAGGGTGTATTATAGAAGGAAATTTAAAAATAAAGGATAAGGGGATTAGTGAGTAAGTTACAGTGGTCATGTGAATCATGGTTCATACTTGTGGAAGTGAGGAATGAGAGGCAGCGAAAGACATGATTGAAGTGTGAAGGAAATTGAATAGAGAACATGTGTTGGCAATGATGAATGCGTGAAAAGGAAGTTGGTGATGTTCGGTTCAAGAATGTCAAAGTTCAAGAGGGAGGGTGAATTGAGCTTTTAAAAATTTCAATCAAATTCAGTTTCATCACAAGACAGAGAAAAAAAATCTATTTATTTTGATATTAAAAGATTTATTTTTCTTCTTCAATTAACGAACCAGTAGTTCAGAGATGTGAGTTCCTGATATTAAGTGAATTGATCAGCAAGCAATGTTCACATTAATTCCTGTTCCTGCCGGTTGACTTAGCGCTAGAGCGTTGCCTCGTCACGAACCTCCTCACCAGCTTGACTCCACGTGCTCTTCAAGTCCACACCACAGAAAGCCTCTCTGAGAACCTGAAAACACAAGGTGGCGCCTCTGCGGCCGG
>Ga0123342_1006777_pt1 | contig 15660 bp, 10 predicted proteins | sample Turbeawhitnodule_FD_89960 | JGI IMG/M metagenome (GOLD analysis project Ga0123342, IMG submission 89960) | Root nodule microbial communities of legume samples collected from Mexico - Turtle bean Mexico white nodule | ecosystem: Host-associated > Plants > Roots > Nodule | place: Mexico: Nepantla... | reverse complement strand
TAAGGTTTTAACTACCAATTATTTAGTTTCTAAATTTGGTAGCAAAAACCTTGGTTGCTAATTAGATACCAATTTAGAAACTATTTAACAATAATAGAAAATAATAGAAACTAATTTAGAAACTAAATTTCTTTTTAGTTTATAAAATGGTCTCTAATTTAGTTACTATTGTAACTAATTATTTTGGTTTCTACAAATTGGTTTCTATTTCATGATTTTCTTGTAGTGTAACAAGTTCAAAATTTGATTCATAGAGAAGAGTAAAATTGGACTTACTCTATTAAATATTCTGATAGAACAGTCTTGTAGTATTCATTGTCAAGAGTCTGATGGCGGACTCTAATCGTCAAATTGATGAGCAAGGACATCAGAATCTTAGAAAGAAGACAAAGGAACGGAAAAAAGACTTTTTAGAAAGATGATGGTTCTTTTAAAATGAAACCTGAATAACTAAATTTCTATTTATATGTTTTTTTAAATTAATAATAAAATATTTAAGTGTCATTTTAATTGCACAATTTTTCCTCTAAGACTATTTTTCTCGGTCCTTACATGAAAAATCAATTTTAATATTTTTTTTAAATTTAAATAACTCGTGTTTAGATTGGGAGTAAATATGTGAGGATTTGAGAAAGTGAACTTATGAGGATTTGAGAAAGTGAATATGTGAATATTTGAGAAGAAAATGTAAAGAAAATAAAGGTTGTTTGGATTGAGATATATTAAAGTGAATTTGTGAAAAAAAATGATTGAAGTTTATGAGTGATGACGAATATGAGAGATTTTTTAATTATTTTAAAAGGTGTAAAATATAAGTTTACAAATTTATCTTTCTAATTAAAAATATTTGAATAATGAAATATGAAGTATTTATGTGCATATTTGAGTTAATTAAATTTTTTGTAAATTATTTTTAGTGTCGTTGAATAATTATTTTGTCTATTTTAATTGTTTGTAATTAATAAAAAAAATTGATACTTTATAAGAGTTAACTTTGAAAAAATTACAAATTATGTAAAATTGTTAGAACATAAAAATTATTAGGTAAAAAAAAAAAAAATTAACACTTATAATTATAAAAAAAATAATTCAAAAACATTTTTATAATTAATATTTTTGTATATATTTATTTATTTTTATTGTATTTAAATTAATTTTTAATAATAATTTTATTAAATATTTGTTAAAAATTAAATTAAATTAAAATAATTATTTTTAATATTACATTTATTTAATAAGTTTATTCCTCTGAATAATTTACTTGATAATGTTTTTCTCTTTTAAAATCTAATACTCAGTTTTATTTAAATATCACGTGAAGGAACCAAAAAAAGAGGACAGCGAAGTAAATGTATAAATCAATGAATTTCTTTGCATTTTGGAGAAAACCATCAAACAACCTCTCCTATATTTTCGTGGTTTTCCTACCTCACAAATGAACTGCTGCAAACAGAATTTTCCTACCTCACAAATGAACTGATGCAAACAGAAGTCATTGGCGCTCTTACATCTGCATTCTAGTTCACCCATGAAACATGAACTCTCTTTTTAAAATAATCTTAGTTGCATCCTCTTTTTTAGTCGTAACACTTTCATTTTTTTCGAGTAACATTTGAGATAACGGTTTCATCATTTAAGCATATGTGAAAGGGTTAACGAGAAGATTTGTTGTATTCGATATTAACTAGTGTGAAAATAATTTTTTTTAATTTTGTACTCCATTTTTCACCTCTTTAATTTTTTTTCTTTTTAGATTTTATGACTTAAAATTTTTAAAAAAAAACACACAAAAAAAAACTTATAATGATAACTTATAAAAAAAACACAAACATGTCACGAATGCATTGCGGAGAAGTAATGAAATATTTCTTTATTCTAAAAAACATGTAACATGAGTGATAAAATATTTGGACAAGGCAGATTCATAAGTGACTACTTTAATTAACCAAACTGGATTGGGACATATTTTAACTTTGGTAAATATTGACATTAGTCATCATCTCGGCTACAACACAATGAAGAGATAGATAACTGAAATACATACTTTCATTTTTCTCTTGGAGAAGTCACTCTTTTGTAGAAGATGTTGTATTGCAACTTTATCTCCCTTTATGGAGAACCTACAACAGGTGTCAACACTAGCACCTTAATTTCAATGTGTCAACCCTTACTTGACTCATTACCACCCACAAGTAGGATGGTAATGTGGGGTAGACCATGCAGTTACTAATAAACATGGAATAGATTTATTAATTTAGTCGCTGATTTATTTAGGTCCGTTTCGTATAACTTGTAGCACGCGCGAGTCAACAGCGAGACAGGGTGGGTTGGTTCTGCATAAATAAAAAATAATTAATTTACTTTTTTTGCAAAAAAAAAAAATCATAGATCACTCTCTCATTATTGCAGTATGACATTCATTTTATTTTATTTAAAAAAAAACAATGTACTAAAAAATGGAATATTTTATTTTAATCATTTAAATGAGTTAATATAGTGAGACTTAATCTAATTATAAGTAAAGTTTTATATTTAAAATTTGTTAATAAAAAAATAATATAAAGAAGAGATTTCAATAAGATACTCTTTAACAAAATAGTCATCTTCATTTACAATATTTTGTAGCAAAACTTTTATCGGATACTCTGATACATACATATAGAAGGAAAATAGATACAAAATAAAATTTTAATTATTTTTAATAGCCTTCTAACAACCATTTTACTTGAATTCATATTTTTATCTTAATTGAATAAATTGAAACATAGATAAAATTTTATTTTTTTAACGGGAAAAATAGACTTTTTTATCCTTTTTTATAATTAATAAAATTTTAATTTTTTTAAAAAAATATTTTCTTTATTCAGGATCATAAAATGAACTTGCATTCCTTGTGCGGAACAGACCAACCCATATTATCATCCCTACTCATAAGTATGATCACATGAAATATAATAAAATTAAATTATCTTGGTTGAACAACACTTTTTCATATGAACATCTTAATCTTACAATTGAGATCATTATAGTTCAACAAACATAACCAAACATTTTAACATTGATAAGAAGTTTTATTGATGTCAGATGCTTCAGGTAACAAAGTTTATCTGACGTATCTGTTGTTAGTCTCATACCTTAATGACATGCCAAATTACAATTGGGTTTCAATTGTATTGACATGTCTTAATAGAGCTCTAGATCACATAGTTGATTTCAATGAAGAAAATACTAGAAGATAATGTTACTTTTGCAATTTACACCTAAAAAATTTATTATTTTATTATAATATAATATTTTATTCTAAAAACCTATTATAATGTTAGAGTATAAAAAAAACTTTATTCATGACAAAATTGGTTAAAGTTGTAACTCAATTCAGGAATGCTCTATTTATGCATACACTTGTCATATAGAACTACTGGAGGGATATTAAATAATTGAAACACAAATTTATATAAGTTCGTTTTTATACCCTGCACGAGTGGAACCACTTCTTCCATCTAACAAATTTAACTGTTTTATAAGTTTACAAAATAACATTTAAATTAAATGGAGAACCAATAGTTTAAAATTTATAAATAATATAAAACAAATTAATTCTTCATTTTTCTAATATATTTCAACTCTTTAATAAGAGCACATGGCTTGAAATGTGACCAGAGATGATAACGCCCAGGCCTACGGACCGTACCTACTTGCTATTGCTTCTGTCTAAAAATTTTTGCTCTATTTACTCTATTCATCACAAGTCTGCAAAAACAAAATACAAGTATAAAAAATTATACTCACGGATATTTTTACTTTTTTAATTTTACATAAAATTATTTAGAAGCAATTCTTTAAATTATAAACTCAAATTAAAAAAATAATTTTAAACTATAATTCAAATAAAACTATATAATAAAATATTAATATAAATAAATTTGATTTTTCTAAAAAACAAATTTAAATAAGTTTTAAAAAATATTTTTTTAAACACAAATTTAATTTCATATGTCTAAATAAAAAATATAAATATATAAAACTAAATTCTGAATATTCGGTGATTAATATACTATATTAACTTGATTTTGATTACTTGATTTTCTTAAAAATATCCAAATAAAACTAATTAACAATTATTACTATATCATATATGATCACTACAAGAAATAATGATGGTATAGAGTTCTTAAAAAAGTGATATAAAGAGCAAAAGAGAGACGCTACATGAAGTTAGTGTGGGTTTAGCATTCCAATAAAAATGAAAGTTAATCTTTTGGTGACTATACCTTAGAATGAACTTTAACCTAATGGGTGGTCCGATGTAACAGACCGATAGCAGGTGGTCTAATAAGACCAACAACATCGTTAGGATACACTCGAAGTGGCTTTCATACCATATTAAGAAGTGGACTTTAAGTCTAACTCAACCTCATAAAATCAACTTATAAGATAAGATTTGCACCCACTTATATACTATGAAATGTCTTAATCTCTAGTAGATGTGGGATCTCCAACAATAATTAAACTTAGCGTCGCCTTTAGGGACACTATGTGAGAAAACAAATGTGAGTAAATTGTTACCATTGGAGGAAACAAATATTAGTGTCGCCTAGACCTACACTAAATGTAATAAAATATTAACTTGCATTCTGCAACTTATTTTTTTTATTACATTTACTTTGTGTCCTCATTCTAGACGCTAACTTATTATTATTTATTAAAAAATAACAATTATCAAATTATACGCAATTATTGTATGCAATATTGTACGATATGCAATTAATTTAATAATATAAAATCTCATGATTAGTGGATCCCTACCTAATTAAATTGTAATTTGGAGAGAGAAAATCTCTCTACACTAGTATATATATTTCCTATACATGAAGTGATGTAAATATATACATATAAGAGAATAAAAATTTCTTCTTACTTCTTACCTACAATTTTCTTATATGGTATCATAGCACCGATCTTGGTGCTTTGACAGTCCCTCCATTTTTATCTGTTAAATAAGAGATCATGTCTGGCAAAGAAGACACCTACAAGGCTTCACCGCCGAGCAAATTCAACAATTGGAAAAGGCTATTTACTCGCTCAACAATAACGGTAAAAGTGATTTAGCGCTACAAGTCTATTTGCCCATAACTCGTCTATTAAGTCTGCTTTTACGAAACCATGGATTTTGGATAGCGGAGCAACCAATCATTTTGCAACTGATTCACAATTTTTCACACACTTCATCATCATTTATTTCAAATGTTAATCTGCCCACAGCTCAACTGCATCCATCTCATCTACGAGCACAACTAAATTCAATGACAATATCACTCTCAAATATATTCTTTGCGTTCCTTCTTTTAATTTAAATCTCATGTCCGTTAGTAAGATAATTAATTCACTAAATTGTTGTGTCGTTTACTCCACATGGTTGCATCTATGGGGAGGATGATTGACTCGGGTAAACAACACGCAAGCTTATACTACATGTCCCCTCTTCCAAACGAAGCTCACGCATCTCAAATTTCGATCGACTCTGATTTATGGAATAAGCGCCTCGGACATCCTTCTCCAGCGTGTCTACAAATTGCATCTTTCTTACTACCTATCAGTAAAAATCTCATTCTCATTCATAATAATTGTAGTATTTGACCCAAATCTAAACATATAAGGCTACCATTTCCTTTAAGCACAATAAAATCTCATTCTCCATTTAATCTATTGCATTGTGACATTTGGGGTCCTCATAAAACCCCAACTCATTTTGGAAAACGTTTTTTTCCTCACTATAGTCGATGACTATACTTGATGTACTTGGTTATTTCTTATGAATCACAAGTCTGAAACCCAACATCTCTTAGAATCATTCATTACTTTTGCAAAAAATCAATTTCAGGCATCTATTAAAACCATCCGCGTTGACAACGGATTGGAATTTATTTATATGCATAATTTTTTTTCTCAAAAAAGGTATTGAATATCAAAGCACTTGTGTCTACACTCCTCAACAAAATGGAGTAGTAGAACACAAACATAAACACATTTTAAACACAGCATGAGCCTTCCTATTTCAGTCTCATTTACCATTAGAATTTTTGGGGGAATGCGTTTTAACCGCCACATATATCATTAATCGTTTGCCAACACCTTTACTAAAAAATAAATCACCTTTTGAGATGGTATATAATCGCCCACCTTCACTTTCTCATTTAAAAACTTTTGGTTGCCTCTGTTATGCAATTTTTGTTTCACCTAAGCAAAAATTTGATCTGCGTGCTCGACATCCTCTCAATAAAAAACATACAAATTATTTGATATAGATGCAGACACTTTTTTTACAAGTCGGGATGTCATTTTCCATGAAAGTGTTTTCCCATTCTGTCAACAGTCCCAAACGCAATCCTCACCTCCATTACAAGGTATTTTGCCCACTATTGACATTGACTTACCCACTTCTATCCAACATTCACTCGATCAACCTTCTTCTCCTACTCATCACAATGCACCTGAAGAACCACCATCAAACCAACTTTCTTCTCCTATTCGCAACAATTCACTTGAACCTCCATCAAACCAACATTCTTCTCCTACTCGTCATAATGCACCTGAAGAGCAAACCAACCTTCTTCTCCCACGCCAAGAAGTCTAGCACCCATTACCAACCCTTCTCCAACCGACCTTTTTGTTTGACGATCCAGTCGCACATCAACCCCACCTTCCTGTCTTCAAGACTATGTAACGAGATCCTAAGCCAATCATTCGAACACTGCCCAAGACCGGCCGAATGGAACCAAGTATCCTATGCATCATTTTCTTTCTAATTCACGATTTTTTTCTACACATAGTGCATATCTTGCTAACATCACATCCACCAAAGAACCTCACACTTATGCTCAAGCTATCTTTGATCCAAATTGGCAAAAAGCAATGGACGAAGAGCTTTTCGCCTTGCAGCTAAATCAGTGGACCTTGACACCGTTACCCGCTGGGCAGAAACCCATCGGATGCAAATGGGTCTATAAAATAAAGTACAACTCAGATGGCAACGACAACACATATAAGGTGCGCCTTGTTGCAAAGGGGTACACTCAGATTGAAAGTGTCGACTATTCTGAAACTTTTTCACCTACAGCAAAATTAACAACTTTGAGGTGTCTCCTCACCATTACGTCAGCCAGAAATTGGTTTACTCACCAGCTAGATGTGCAAAATTCCTTATTAAATGGCACATTGCATGAAATTATTTACATGGACTTGCCACCCGGGCATCATCGACAGGGGAGAACATTGTATGTTGACTCAACAAATTCCTTTTTGGTCTCAAACAAGCATCCCGGACATGGTTTTCAACATTTTCTCATGTGATTAAATATGTAGGATTTTAACAGTCCAAGACAGACTACTCTCTATTCACAAGACAGAATAACTCATCATTTACTGTCGTTTTGATTTATGTGGATGATATTCTTTTGACAGGAAATGATTTGATAGAAATTCAGCGTGTTAAAGACTGTCTATTAAAAGAATTTCGCACTAAAGATCTTTGAGACTTAAAAATATTTTCTAGGGATTGAATTTTCCAGTTCCAAAACTGGTATTTACATGTCACAAAGAAATGATGCGCTTGATATTTTGCAGGATACAGGACTCACAGGTGCTCGTCCAGACAAATTTCCAATGGAGAAATACCTAAAACTCACACCAGACGATGGAAAGTTATTAAAGGATCCAGTCAAATATGGGACGACTGATATACCTCAGGGTTACTTTGCCTGACATAGCATTTTCGGTTTGGACCTTAAGTCAATATATACAACCTCCACAGAAACCTCATTGGGATGCCGCAATTCGAGTCCTAAAGTACATCAAAGGATCACCGGAACAAGGATTGTTATTGCCATCCGAGAACAATCTGACATTGACAGCTTATTGCGGGAGGTTGTCAGACAACTTGGAGATCAGTATCTAGGTATTGCATTTTTCTTGGTTCTTCTATTATCTTATGGAAGTCAAAAAATCAGACAAAACGTATAGCGAAAGCAGAATACCGCGCGATGGCCAATACTTGTTTGGAGATAGTTTGGTTGCGATATCTGTTGCAGGATTTAATGATGTCATGTAACTTGCCAGCTCAACTTTTTTGTGACAATCAAGCGGCATTACATATAGCAGCAAACCCAATATTTCATGAACGCACAAAACACATTGACATAGACTGACACATTGTGCGAGAAAAATTACAAACCAGATAATCAATCCTTCATATGTACCGACACAGTATCCCTACACTAGTATATATATTTCTTATACATGAAGTAATGTAAATATACACATAAAAGAATAAAAACTTCTTCTTACTTCTTACCTACAATTTTCTTATATTATTATTTTAATAATTTTTAGTGTGAGTTAAAGGTCTCTATTGTGGATATAATATTTGATATTTATTTTTTGTTCAAACTTGAGTAAACTTCACACTTGCTAGTGATTTCTTTTTTATAGTCTTTTTTTTTATTGACAACTAAAATGGATTTTTATGTAACTCTTGGACTTGCAGTTTAATTTATTATTATACTAGATTGTTTAAATTGAGTAGTTAATTCTTTTTAGGATAAAATAAAATTCTTGCTTATGTATATTCAAATTCATATTGAACTTTATTAATAATTTTATGTTAGGATGTGGAGATATTATGATATTGATATTAAGTTGAACTTTGAGTTGTTTTTGTATAAAAGATTTTCTCACGATAGTGTGATTGAGTTTATGAAAGTATAAAAAGACTTGTTAGTGTAGACATTTGTATTGAAATTATGTGTCCACATGGATGAGACTGCATCCACAGTGGTGTGGAATAAGGCTCGCTGATAAAAATTTAATTCATAGGAATGTGGTTGAATTTATAAAGGTGTGAAAACCTCACTGATATAGATATTTGTCTTAAAGTCTAGTCCATAGAAATACAGTTGAACCTACAATGTGAAAGACAATTGAAATAAACATTCACTTAAAAGGGTGTGTCTATAAACATAGGAACTAATGCATGTAGTACTATTTCCCCTTGAGAAAGCTCCTACAAATCATTTTCCAGCACTCCTTGTCTGGCTCAGAATACTCAAAGCGACACTTCAAATCTTCTGCTAATCCTTTCTGTATCATAACCATAAGTATGATTCACTCATACATTCGAAGAATACAAAAATAAAAAAACTGTGAAATGGTACTTAATAATAGTGCAATGTTACCTCTATGACATTCATGTTGAGAAGGCGATCAATGAGATTAAACAGTATATCTCTGGTGAACTCAGGATGACCCTGAATTCCAAGAATGTGGTCTGCAATTGCAAACATTTCCACCCCAGTTTTGTCTGAAGATGCAATCACTTCTGCACCCACAGGAACCTCATAAACCTCATCTTGGTGCACCTCTATGATCGAAAGGAATGATGACATTTCATGATCATCTAGGTAGCTATAAGATCCAGCTAGATCTTTCATGAAATGCACTTCTCTGAACCCAATATCCCACCCTGTGTTCGATTTCCCTACCCTTCCACCCAAAGCCCTGCATAGTACCTATAAGATCAAGGTCAATCACAAAATTATACAAGTCCAAATTGAAACCCAGATAAAACATTTGAAGGATTCAAAATTTAATTTGTATGTATTATCATAAGTAATCTCAGAGAATAAAAGAAAATCATAGTTTCTATGTTTGTTAAGAAAATTACTGCAAAATGAACAAACTGTGAAAGTTTCTAATTTGATGAACCTTTAAACTAAAGTCTATACATTTGTTGAAATTGTGAAGTGAACAACACATATACCTGATGACCAAAGCAAATGCCAAGGAGCTTCTTCTCCATAGCATCAATGATTCGTAACATGAAACAAAGTTTAAGGATCCAGTAATCATTTCCATAAGCATCACTGGGGCTACCAGTGATCACAAATCCATCATATTTATGCAGATCATTGAATTCAGGAAAATCCCCCTCATAGACTCTGAACAAAACCCATTTATCTCCCTCTTGCCCAAAGGCTTCTACATAGAGGTTGTAGTAGCCACCATACACTTTCTCCACATAGTCAGAATCATGCGCTGCTTGCAGCACAGCATATCTTCTACTTTCCCCATCAATTACCATCTTCAAGCTAGCTGAAATGAAGAGCTGAGTTTGCAAAATGAGTTGTGTTGTGGTTGTGAAATCTAAAAAAGAGAAAGAGAGAAACCAAATTGTTGTGTGTTGGGTGGTTGAGTAAAAGGTGTTATATAGATGGCAATTCCTTTGTACATGATCTAAATGTATAACTTGTTTTTGGAGTCTCTCTAACTAAGACCAGACATATTCATGGACCAATGTCGGAAGAAGTTTATACTATGGTGACCACTTGTGACACATGCAAAACATGGACAACACCATGGTTGATTTATTGGGGTGGTCGAGTGTTTAAAATACAAAAATACCTTTTGTAAATGATGCAAATCATCCATAATTAAATTGATTCTATATCTTTCAACTTTTTTAATGCATACTATTAAACAAAGATTCAAAAATTCATATTTTTATAATATTTTACCACCAATAGCATAGATCATATATAGTGAACATAAATTTGTGGAAGTAGAAATGGGAAGATGGTGATTTGATATGATGGACAAAGGGAAACCATGTTATAAACATGATCGAGCTATGCTAAGTGTACACGTCACATGTCATTAACGAGTATCCACTTCTCATTCTTTCATAAATCCACCTCATCAATGCACAATAATGATATTATTTAGTATATATTATCTTCTATTGTTCTAGAATTCTATATATTAATCAATGATTATTTTAAATATTTCACAGTCGAATAACTTAAAATATATTGAAATAACACATGATATTCAATTTCTAAGTTTCATGATTATAAAATACCGCTCCAACCATTTTTTTTTATTTTAAAAGGTTTGAGAGTCACATTTTTACTATCGAGAAATATAATAAATGATTTATTTAAAATTATATTTGAATATAAACAATAATCAAATATTTTATTGTTTATTTTGGAAGAAAAAAATTAAATGGAAATTACAAAAGGAAAAAAGTTATTTGCTATATGGTCCAAGTGAAATGAAAGGTCACGTGATCCAAGACTGTCGTTGCAGAGGTGTTGAAGAACCCAAGAAAGTTGTTGGAGAGATCCCAAGCGTTGATTTCGAGCACCTTCCTACAAAAATGACACATCATGACCAACTATTGACAAATGTCTTATTTATCAAAACATCACCGCTAAGCCATTTAATTTATTTAATCATTTTACACTAAATATAGAAATATTATATGCAATATAAAATAATAGCAGTATAATTCACTAGGTTAACGTTACATTATATGATCCAATATTGTAACCAAATTATGTGGTAAATATTTTATTAATATTTATATTGTTATTATAATAATATAAAATTAAACGTAAATACATTCCCAAAAAATCTACTTTTGATGTTGCGCGTGGCCATCTCCATGACCCATCTTAAAATCTAAAAAAACAATTTTCCATTAAAAGATTAAGAGTTAAAAGGAACCAGTGAAATAAAATACTAAAAACATCTAATAAAAAGTGTTAAATACAAAGTTGGAATATTATTTTTTAGCTATTTATGGAAAATCACAAGATACTACAAATAATTTACAGGCCTCTCTAGGGATTTTCATGGACAGTTGATCAAATGTTACTTCCGCCAATAACTCTTTCGTTTCTGAGTTAAGAGAAAACAATAGGGGTTCTAGTTCTACAATACATCTTCTAAAAGATTAAAATTACATATCTTCATTTTTTGTTGTCTCTTTCTTTGTTCACCCAATAATTTTTTACCATGTCAACTAAAGTTGTTAATTCTATTTGATACTCATATGCTATATTAATTGACGTACGTAATAAAAAACTATTAAAAGAACAGAAAAGAATATATACCTAGAATCGTTATTATCTCCTCCCATCTATCTTCCTACTGTCACAACTTAAAGTTCAAGATTTTGTTGATATACACAAAATTTATCCAACCAAAACTCAATTAGATAACTAGTTTTTTTAACATATTAAACATACACTCATGCATTCAATTTTACTTAATACTTGAGACTTTTCTCGAACGGGTATTCGAGTTTAGAGAACGATTATTTCTGCTTCCATCTTCAGTCGGTCACTGCTACTTCAAGCTTTCTATTTCGTCTTTTTTCTTCTGGTCGTCTGGCTCCGCAGTGGGGGTGGTACTGCAAAAACACTCCAACGCTCAAGTCATTCAGAGTATCGGCACTCGAATTTCAGAGTACTGTAGATAATAACCTACTTGGTTTTTTGAATGTGTATTATTTATATTACCTTAATGGGCTGGATTAGGGGGTTGGTACATGGTTAGAGTTGTACTAAACAACCTTTAATTATGAATTAACCATGCTGACTTTGTCAACTCATGACTCAACATCATGAGTTGGTCGGTCACGTGCTATCATGTAGTCGAATGGTCAAGTTCTTCACCGGACTCCCTGGAGTCGTCTCTCGATCGTCCAAGTAGAGAGACAAAACACATTTTAGTAATTTGTTTTATATCTTCATAAATAAATAAATAAATAAATAACACAGAAAAGGTTCATATATTGTAATTGGGACATGTTAGGCCCCTTTTTCTTCATTTGACGACAACTCAAACATGTTGTTACATAGGTAGTTTGGGCCTTCCCTGTTTCAGAGCTTGTTTTGGTAAATTTATAAACACACACACTCCAACTTTTTCTCTGCTTTATTAATAAATTAGTATTATGGTACTTTAATCTTACATTACATTTGTGTTAGCTTAGTTTTCCTATTTAAGATAAAACCTCCTCAAGCATGAACCCTTTGATCGGTTCAACCTTATCTTGGTTTAAGAGGTACCCTACTTTCTCTTCAGGTACCTCTTTCTCTTTCGCACTCACTCTCCTTTTCTCCACCATAGAAAAAAGCCCATTTTATTTTTCCATATCTGACTTTTCCTCAGACATTCTGTCTCTTGCTGCTCTCAAATCAAAACTTTGAGCTCAGCAAAGCCTCATGTATTGCTAAAATGCCATTCTCAACTATGTACTCTCTTCCCCTTTACACAAAACGTGGCAAACTTTCGTCATTTTCCACCTAATCATCCTCCAATCTTGGTATTCCCAAGAAAAAGGAAAACAAAACTGAGTTCTGCTCCAGAAGAAAAATAGCTCAAAAAGCTCTTCTTTTATGATGATTGTTCATTATTAAGTACACCAATTGTCATAAACTGGAATTAATTATAGGAGTTGTTTACAGTTTCAAAGTTCAACTATTTTACTTGGTCAAAAACTAGTCATCATTAACTCTCAAAAGGAAAAAGGGGTTGGTTAAAGCCAAAAGCTGTGCTCTCTTTTATTCAAAGTAACCATTGTATATATTACAGTATACCCATCTATTATTAATGAGTATTTTTAAATTAGAATAAAATATTGTAATAAAGTTATTTATACGGATGTATTACGAATTATTTTAAAAACTAATATATTTCATTAGTTCACTTGAGTTATATTTGAGATTTTTTACCTGTTTAATGAAATTTTATCTCTAATTATAAAAATAGTTAAAATTCTAAAAAATTATCAAAATAGTAGTGACATAACTTCTTAACCGTGTTAAATTGGCACCGATTTTAATATAATTGAAGTGAAGTTATATCAGTGTGATAAAACTTTAGTATAATTAAATTTAATTAAAATCGTGTAATTAAAAAAAATAATTGTTTAATAATTCAAAAATATAATTACACAAAATTATTAAAAGAGTTATATTTGGATGTGAGAAAAACGCGTTACGAGATTCGAGATAAAAAGCGCAACCAAATTTTCTTGATATATATGCAAATATTTCAATGAAAATGTATCATAATTGATTTTATTTTTGGCATAAACGATTGTTTCAAAAAAAAATTTAATATTTACGTTTTTAGTTATTATATTAAAATAAATAATAAATATAATATTATTAAAATAAAATATAAAAAATATTTTTTTCAATCATATCTACCACAAAAATTCCAATTAAATTCAGTCATTTTTCTTATATTAAAACAATCTCATTTTTTTCATTATATTTTACCTCTTTTTCCTTCCCTTTCGACCTAGTCTTTGTCAGAGACTTTATGTTTGAGTCTGCATTAAAACGTTAAATCCGGGTACCCAAGAGCCCTATTGGGCTTAAAATTGTTGTATGGGCCCTCCACAGGTGTAACAGTTGGAGTGCATTAGCCAAACGGAGATTAAGGAGATAAGCAGTTCCGCATCCCAAGAAAATAGGAATTCCGAAGCGAATGAATGTTAGGTATTTGGTAGTTATCTCCAAAACTTTAACCTCGGCCCAAGGCGCGTTTGGAGTATACAAAACCTAACCACTACTGTGAGAACAGCTACGCCCAACTTTTCTTGCTCCCGGAAAACCCTCTCATTTAGTAGCCAATTAATAAATACAGATACTATTATAATTTATAGACTCAAGTGTCTATTTCAATCATTTTTGTTTTTTTAGGGAGAGAAAAAATAATGATAACTCTTCTTACAACAATTATAATTTTATCTTAATTTAAACATATTCATTGATTATTTTATCAAACACAGACGTAAAAAATATTAATAATATTTGGTTATTTTTAATTTTAAAATAATTACCAAAATTGATTCATCTTTATCCAACAGGTATAATTTTATTTAGATTGTACTCGTATTCTTCTATTGTTCCATTAAATATTTAACTTGATAACCTTTTAGTTACTTATATATAATCTGTGGACTTTTAAGTTTTGTTTTAATTAAAACAATTATTTTAAATACAAAATTTTATTATGTTCAAAACAAATTTAAAGACTCCTTCTAAAACTTCAAAGAGTCGTCCTCTTTTGAATCATATTTTAATTATCATAAATTGAAAAAAGAGATAAATGCATCTAATGTCATGTTGGTAAGGTTTTGTCATTAGATAAAAAAAAATCTTGGTTTTAAATTCTGCAAGGCAACTTTAAGAAAATTAAAACAAATAAATAAATATAATAATATATTTTTATTTAAAGAAATTATTTTCATTAAAAAAATATAAAAAGATAACTCATATAATTGTTATCTTATTCAAATGTTAATGTAGAAAATCATTTAATTCAAATGTTACTCTGAATATGTTATTTTTTATAGACAACTACTATTGAATTATTTAGGTTGTGTGTAAATGATATTCATTTAGACCATAAGTCTTTGTGTAGACTATTTAATTCTTGTGTAAACGGTTTTATACTAAATTGTTTAATTCTCATGTAAACAATTTTTTGCTAAATTTTCTAGTCTATTTGATTCTCTAATTCATTCATCTTCATTAGATTGTCTAACTCATTGATGTATCATTTAAATAGTTTTGTTTTATATCCTAACACTGAACCATCTAGTTTGTAGAAAAGTGGATCGGACCTTTTCATTTATGTTTGTTTTTCTTTCGTGTTTGTTTTGTTTTTTGTTTTATATATATATATATATATATATATATATATATATATATATATATATATATATATATATATATATATAAATATATATTTTTATATATATATTTTTTTTTTTTTTTTTTTTTTTTTTTTTTTTTTTTTTTT
>Ga0123342_1006776_pt1 | contig 15665 bp, 4 predicted proteins | sample Turbeawhitnodule_FD_89960 | JGI IMG/M metagenome (GOLD analysis project Ga0123342, IMG submission 89960) | Root nodule microbial communities of legume samples collected from Mexico - Turtle bean Mexico white nodule | ecosystem: Host-associated > Plants > Roots > Nodule | place: Mexico: Nepantla... | reverse complement strand
ACATGCGTGGGCTATAGCGGACGCATATGTGTGGGTTCTGTGGGCAACGCAAAACGGACGCATATGCGTGGGCCGCGGCCGACGCAAAACCGACGCCTATGCGTGGGCCGCGGCCGACGCAAAATTTTTAAAAAATAAAATAAAATAAAATCAATATATGCGTCCGTTTTGCGTCCAATGTAAATCTTGCATGGGCTTTTACTCATTTTGGCCGACGAGAATAGCGTCCGCAAATGGCCCACGCAAAAATTTGGAAGCTAAATCAAGTTTTTCTTGTAGTGTATACAACTTCACTTAAAGTTAATTTTAGATTTAATCAAAATCGTCAGGATGTCATATGACTTTTGTCATACAGGTGAGATATGACTTTCACTTTAAAATCTTCCACATGATGTACGACTAACCCATTTTCATAAAATAATTATCCAAAATCGTAATTTGTGGAAAGAAATTACACTAGTTTCATGAAAGTATATAATGGGGTGAGAAAATTTATAATACAATTTTGCACATTTTAAGCAAGTCATATTTTATTCCTTGAAATTATTGCAAGAGTATAGGTGAGATATGAATTCCACTTTAAAATCTTTCATATGATGTACGACTAACTCATTTTCATAAAAAATTTATCCAAAATCAAAATTTGTGAAAATAAATTACACTATTTTCATGAAAGTATATAGTAGGGTGAGAAAATTTACAATACAATTTTACACATTTTAAGCAAGTCATATTTTATTCCTTGAAATTATTGCAAGAGTATAGATAAACTTCTAATGAATTTGCAGTCAAAAGTTTTATACACCAATTTAAGCACAAATTAAAAATTAAAGAAACTATGTGATTGACTTTGTCATTGGTGGGACACAAAGGCGTCGAAGACGTGAGAGTGACAGTTGCAGGAAAACTGAGAGGGTCGAGTTTGATAACGTTCAAGACGTTCTTCTAGCACAAGAAGAAGAGCTTCTATCTCTGCAACTCTATAAGGATCGGTTCTAGACAAAATAGAGAAGGATCAAAATCAGGTGGAAGACCATCAAGGATGGTTTCGATATGATCCTCAACAAATATAGGAGAGCCTACAGCAACAAGCGCATGATATCCAAAACGTATGTGGCAATTAGTGATCACCCTTTAAGCATCACATTTTTAGGCTAGAGGACGCTCTTTGGACAATCACTATATGTTTGTCATGGGATTTTCTCTAGCCAAACCTAACAATATTGGCAAAAATGACAATTTTGTTACCAAAATTTTGGAAGTTTAAGCAACTGAACCCTTGAATATGAGAATTCATTTTTTTTATTACCTCAAACCTTCTTGCCTCTCGAATAATTTTTTCAGTAATTAAAATTTTTTAATGTGAACTTTTTGAATAGATCCCTATAAATACGACACCCTTTGGATTGCAGAAAAAAAACTTGAATTCACTGACCTAAAATCATTACTTTAAACCAGAACAACTTCTTATGAGATTAATCTTAAAATCACTATTTTGAACCAAAACAACGTTTTATAAAATTAATATGTATTTATAGATTTTAAGATATTGAATTAGATAAGTTTTAATATCTTGAATTAGACTTCATTATAACAAGTATACGAAGGTGTTACCCTACAATTCAGTTATGATACAACATTGGGAGTTATGTTTTTATATGTCTCCAAGTAGATATTTGGGTCGGGTAGGTAAAGGATCACTTATACCGAGGTGTCAAACTATTGGTCAACCATGATATTAATTCCCTTTACAGCTAAAAACCTTTATGTATTTTGTTCTAACACAAATTAATCCCACCGTAACAAAAAAATCACACCTAAAATTTGTAAGACATTACTAAGGTGTCAATAAAAGCTTATTTATGTGGTTTGGTTTTCGAGGGACTATGGTTACTAATTTTGGATTGGACAACTTGACACCAATTCCATTTACTGTGTCATCCTTGTCAAATCGGATACGCGTTGATTTGACCTATGTCAGAATTGAGACGATAAGGTTCAGGTCGGTTTGGTACTGACTTGACGCTAATCAGATTCATAGTTGATGCATGACTGCAGTCTATGATAAAGAAAAAAGTTCAAAAAGACCCAAATACGTTCCCCCAACACCATCCCTGAAAATGGGTTGAAATATTAAGAATTCCCTTTTAACGATTTATGAAAAATATATTAACTCATAAACCTGTTGCAATCAATTATGTTAATACTTGTTTATATTTTTTTTGCATGATATTATAAAAAACAACTGATACAGAAAGATAAGTGTGATGTCACCCATAAAAATCTTATAAATAAACAAATACTTTTGAAAGTATCTCAATTTTTTATATTCTCGATATATATTAGATTCATGATATTTTTATGCATTCATTAACTTGAATTTTATACTGGTAAAACCCCATTCATTTTGTGAATTTTGAATTATGATTTGCAAAAAAATTTCGTCATTGTCATCTCATATCATCAAAACTTCTCTAAGCAAGAACCCTTTCACACGTAATAAAACTATTATTTTATTATAACATAATATTTTAGTCCAAAAGATGTTATTGAATGATTGATTTCTAGTAGGATTAAGGTTAGTGTTTTACTTCTGGTTATTTCTGAGGTTTACATGACTGCTACCAAAAAAATTAAATAGACATATGAAACAATAACATAACCAGTAATACAATTATCATATCATATACATGACCCTGCATTTGGCAAAATATTAGATGAGAAATACACTTCTAAGTGGAGTTAGAGAATACAAGGCTCCCCATGACCCTGAATTTAGCAACAATATTTGATGAGAAATACACTTCTAGATGGGAATTAGAGAATACAAGGCTCCCTTTTAACAAGCAATTCGCAGATAACATTGTGTCCCCAAATTCTAGCCATGTACAAAGGGTAGCACCCCTCTTATTCACAACATTAAGGTTCACACCCTTCTCAACCAACACTTGTACAGTCTCCACATCGCCACTCTCCACCGCCATATGCAAGGGCACGTGACCTTCCTCCTCGTCTTCACATTCCAAGTCCAAACCCCCTAATTCAATAAGCACCTTCATCACATCCTTGTACCCTTTAAAAGCCGCAGCATGAAGCGCCGTCAAACCATATTGATCACGATACTTCACACTCCCACCACCTCTTCGCAACAGTGCCTTCACTTCATTCGCCTCTCCATTCCTCGAAACCTCAAATATTGCTTCTCCCACCTCCACCACTTCTCTCTGAACACAACAAAAAATATGAAAACAGAGCATTATAAGTGATGGGCCAATTAGCTTGGGTTGTTCGCTTTCACTTACAGTTGTGTTCGTACTTCCTCCACGTGTACTTCATCAGAGGCGTTGGGGCTGGGGACTATTCTCAATCCGGCTTCCAGGAGGAGGTGGACCATGTCGTCCGGCTCCGGCAGCTTTGTGTCGGCGCCGAGGAGCGACTCGGCTTCGGCGGGTGACAAATCCGCGAGCATGGAACGCTGTCGTTTGATTAGGTTTCTAACCGCGTCCAATTTTTCGCGCGTGACGGCATCGTTAAAGAGGAGGGGTCCCACGAAGGCCACCTTCAGGGAGAATGAGTCCACAGGGTGGGTTGAACAGAAACTTTTTTGTCGATGAGGTTTGGATCTTGAAGGCCACTAGTGAGGTTGGGTTCAGAGAGCGAAGCCGCACCGTGGCTCGGCATTTGCAGTTGAGTGCGAACTCTATGCGCACCTCTGCGGGCTCGCACACTTCCACCAGTGTGTCCTCCATCTACCAAAGCTCGATTCTCTGCGAGATTCGGAAGTATAGATGGAGCAATGAAAATGAGGGTCACGTGACACTCTGATGTAAACCTAACGTCCCTCAAGGCGCGTGTCCAATTTTTATGGGTTTTCACCTTTTTCTAACAAATTCACCTTCAATGAAAAAAAACGAGAAAAATCGTTGACATGTGGAGCCCACTCTAACAGCCAGGAGTGCGCTACTCCACTGACACGTGTTATAGTCATATGCGTTGTAGCACAGGGAAATTCGGTATACCGCGGTAGCTCTTTCTTTGCCACATTCGTTAGCATAGGCGTGTTTGTTGTTAATTGCTGCATTACATTATAAGACATTGTATTTGCGGGTAGTAAGTGTTGCAATGCGAAGCGAGTAGTAGTGAGTCTTTTTTTGCAAGGTTTGCTTTCAATTTCTTCTATCTTTGCGTTTTCTAATTTAAGATAATCAGAGGTTTTGCTACTTGGTGAATACAGTTATGTATGTATATACAGATAGTTGAATTTGTCTTGTATCGAAGATGTTTTACTCACACCAGCTTCTTGCTCGGAAGGCTCCTCTGGGTCAAATATGGTATAACTCCGTTTCCATTTATTTTATTTTTGGTCTTCCTCTTTCTGCTCTGTATTATAAGTTATAACTCTGATCCAACTGTTCTCTGTTTTCTGTTACATCACTGATTCTATTTTTGGTCATCATGCTTGTCCATTTCTTTGTTGTGAAGCGTCTACGAGTACGAGCTCTATATATCTATTCTATGTAGAAAATGTGATCATGCAAAACCAGCTGTATCGTTGTTGCTTAGTTTTTTTATCCGTGTAACCTAATTGGTGATTCTGGATTTCAATTTTGTTTAACGTCTGCATTTGTTTCTAAAATGAAAAATAAAAAATATTAGTCGCATTCTCACTGCTTCTTCATGAAGGATGGCTGCGACTATGCACGCAAAGATAAACCGAAGAAAGCTGGACAAGCTTAACATCATTAAGATCTGGTAATGGTTACTTGTACTTTATTTTTCGTAGCCTAGTTGGCAACTAAAGAGCTGATATGTTATTTTTTTGTTTATTTTACAGCGAAGAGATTCTGAACCCATCGGTTCCTATGGCTCTTAGACTTTCTGGAATTCTCATGGGTGCTCTCTCTTTGATCTAATGTTCTGTTTCATTTATATTTCAGTTAATAGGTAGAAATGTAGCATATCTCCGCACCCTCTGATTACTGGTTGTTGCGTTTTTATCAGGAGGAGTGGTGATTGTATATGAGAGAAAAGTGAAGCTCCTTTATGGTAAACTTTAAATCCCTGTTTTCATGATTAACGTAACATTAAAATGCTGAAAGTCCTTTTCAGCTGCACAACGGTTTTATCTGAATTCTCTACTTTTACTTATTACTTTTTACTTTTATCTTTTTTTTTCTCGCTCGCAGATGACGTGACCCGTTTACTGGTAACAAGCTCAACTTGGACATTTCCTCCTAAGAATTCAGTTCTTTCTTTCTTTTTTTTTTACATTTTTTTCACTATTGATACAAGGTTGAGATAAACGAAGCATGGAAGGTGAAGACTGCCCCAGATCCAACATTGCTCCCCAAGGAAAAATCTAAGGCTAAGTTAGTCACATTTGTATATGTTCTCGTTATTCAAGTTATCCGTACTATACTTCTTTTAGATAAAGATGTGATTCGGTGAGTAATTTCATTATTTTTTGTTAGAAGATTTAAGGAAAATATATATTTAAATGGTTGTCTGTATATCATTAATCAATATTTATGCTCTGCAGTAACTCTTTCTCTTTGACATTGACAGGAAAGAGGCTGTTACTCTGCCTGGGATTGGTGAGACGAGCGTAGCAGATATTGAACAGTCCCTTCAGTTTTCCAAAACAGGCACCACAATGGGATTCCAACATAACGCCTTTTTCTCTATGGTATACGTACCTGGTCTCACTGCATGGAATTAGAAAGGGAAAAGAACTAATCAATAAACATTGATAGGTTGAGCTAATTCCAAACCCTTGTTTATTGTAGCGACTTGATAGTGTGGATGTTCCCTTCAATAATAATGGAGCTACAGAGGACCAAGATCCATCTAAATTTCTCCATCAAGGTTGTCTTCCTTGGATTTGCTAAACATATATATGTATAGTTCGTGCAAGTGTCAATTTGCTCACTCACTCTTACCATTCTCAGCTGACGTAGAGAATATTACCTTATTTGATCGCTTTGAAACATTCCAAGCTAATGCGTATCCATACAATCGCTTTGAGAGGTTTTTAGTTTCAATCATCCTAATTTTATAGTAGAGAGTCTTTAATTTCTTGCAACAATCCATTTATTTTTTGGATGATTGTGACAGGTTTGATATTGAAGGAGATGAGGAAACACAGGTTAATTTAACTTCTGGAGATCAAATTCCAACCATGCTTATACCATCCCCACCTCATGAAGACCAGCCCACCAGAGGTGATCAACAATCAATTGTCTGCCTGTAAATTTACAATAATATTATTTTTATTTTTAACATTTTGTCTTTTTAATTATTGGTAGACTAAAAAACACGTCTTTCCTTACACCTTATATGCGTTTTTTTTTAATTTATCAATATTTCCCTAGGCTGTACCCCACGCATGTAGCTTATGCTACTGGGTTTTTGATGGAAGAGAGTAATGTAGACCAAATTTGGTCATGACCTGTTCTTAGAAGCTTGAAAAAATGAGTTGTCCTAATGGCTACAACTTTAAGTGTACTTTAAGTATTTGTTAAGGATTGTAAAGGAGTAAGGAAGTGTCATATTACTAGATTTGTACATATAGCTTAAGAATTGTAGGGGAATAATGGACTTTCCGTACTGAATTGTATGTACAGCCTGAGTAACTCTCCACGTCCTGCTCTACCTTTCCTAACAGAGAGGAGATTTAGTCTTGACAAATGACTATGGAAGATAAACAATTCCAACTTTTAGTTGGTGGCGTGTAGGTAAAAAGTTATTTTAGTATCATAAGTTGAATTGTAAAAGGGCATATATAGCTTAGAAACTGAAGTATTATTATCAGAATTTAGTGATCATGGGATTACATTTCATCTGTATTACCATTTATTGTGAAGAAAATATAAGATATAGTTTTTTCCTCATGAGTGAGGTAAATATTAAAATAGACGTGTTATGGAAATAATTAAACCTTGTGAATATAAAAAGTAAATAAGAGAATGAAATTTGTTTGCTAACATATAACTTGTGCAGCTGATATGTTTCAAAACCCTCATCCTGGACAACAGCATAATCAGCAACCTAATGAAGCAATGACACCTAGACAGGTACTTACTATTATTTAAAAATATAATTTAATAATATAATGACCATTACAATAAGAAAAAGAAATGACTAACTTAGAAGTGCAATGCAGGAACCTAGAAGACGAAGACCAAATAAAAGAAAAAGAGGAGAACCATTAAATATCAAAATGGATGAGCAAACCATTATTCCTGTTCACATATACCAAGACTGGCTTCAGAATGCTTCTGATATTGTCTCGCGAAAGGGAAGAAAGAAAAAGGTTTTTCATAAATTTTTGAAAGAAAGATGACTACAGTCCAATATCATAAAAAAGAAAGAGAAGAGATTAAATTTGAAATCTAATTATATTTTCTGCAAAATGTTTCCACTATAAAGAATACCTTTTCCCTGTTGCAGCAAACCAATGTTTTGTCATCAACAAAGATAGCCAACCTCATGAAGCTGCCACCTGTTGCGCTAATTGGTCATTCATTTACTGCTGAAAATAACAATATATATTATCCAGCACCTATTCTTGACTTATGGATTAAGAGCATTCAACCACTCCACGATTCACCTTCAGGTCAGTATAAAGTCTCTCTCTGTATTAGTTGATCTTAAGAAACTAATCGACCTTCATATGGAATTTAACAGAAAGTAACAGGCTCAATTTTATGCAGAAAGAATTTCAGCCCACCATCCTCCAGAACCATCATTTTCATCGCCTCAAGGAGTACACAATGGAGATTTCATGCAATTTGTCAGTCTTATACTCCATCTTTTGGTTTGCTTTTCTTTATTTTAGGAGGACATGTAGCTTATTTCTAATAAAATGTCCAAATGTGAAGCCTTCTGAAGATTTTGACCCTAGGCTAGACCACCAGGCCCCTCCAGTGGAGAAGCAGCGAAAAAATATCCTCATGGATGAACTGACAGCTAATCTATTGAGAGGACACGAATCTACTCCGCATGTCTCATCAAGGAAAGCCGGTATTTTTTTATTGATTTCTATATTGGATCTTTCAATTCCATGACTAAGAAAATACGACATAATTGTTCTTCAATATGTTTTTCTAGGAGACAGTGCACATTCCTTTCCAAGACCAGCGTCTGAACATGGTCCTGCCTCACATTCAGACTTTGATTCGGGAAGGTAGTTGATTCAATTTATAACCTATCACATATTGTTCAATAACTCGTCATAGTTTCAAATGTCCATTCCACCTTGATGTCTAAAGGACCAAAAGATATTGTAGTTTTGCACTTGTTGAATAAGATTTGTTGTAGTCTGAAGCTTCAGAAATATTAACAGATTAAAAAATAGAAGGTATTCTTCATCTGCAAACGGCAGTGGGGGTCTTGAGCCACTAGTGGAGGATGTAAATTTCAAGTTAGCTAGGCTTTATGAAGATGGTCCCACGCCTGATCAAGGTATATTACTTGTTAAGGCTTTTTCTAAGATTGGAAGAGGACCACCTGTAATGGTATATTCTTTATTCACTTATGAAACAAGTCAGCCTCACAAGTTCCTTTTTCAGAACTTCTCGTGGAAACAGGAGGACCCACCCAAACACAAGTAAACACCAATCATCCAGGGATAACCGATTCCATACAAGCGTATGAATCTTTAAGTAATTATTAACCATCATTACATATTTAATTTTATGTAATAATAATGCATATTCCTTGTGTTTGAACAGACAGATGAAGGCACACTTTGACACACCTGGAGCTCCTCCTGTGGAATCCCTCCATAATCTAGCTGATGGAATGACACGGACATCGGCATCACAACTTTTCTATCAAATTTGTGGTATTTCTTCTTTAGTTCCTTTCTCAATTCTATTTCAGAAATGTTGTATGTTTGTTAAATTAAAATATTGTAATATGATCTGTTAAGATATAATATGCATATTACACTCTTATGTTTACTAATAGTATATTAGGAAAATATTTGAATAAAATGGATTAAAAGATTTTTTTTAATAATTAATAAGAAAAGTTAATATAATAGTATCTTTTAAATATTTAAATCAAAATTTTATAAATTTTTATATTCTCATTGAAGAAAAAATTTATGGGATGCTTAAAACAAAAATGGTCATATATTAATTTAAATCTTTAAAATAGTAGGTTAATGACTATATTCACTACTCTACCATCATTCAAGCATAAACTAAGACATTTAGAATAATTATTATAAACTCTCAAAAACTTATAATATAACTATTTATGATTTAATAATACTATAGAATTATTTTACAATATTAATATATTTTTTCTTTTCCTCCTAAAACAACGGGAAAACATTATCTAAATCCCTAAACTTTACATTTTATTTCAAATAAATATTCCAAACTTTAATATTTTTAATTTGTTCTAAAAAATATTATCTTTTACAAATATGCGCATTTCAACTTTTTTCTTATTTTTTCCTTACATTTTATTGTTTTTATAAATACATACCTAAAATTTTAACTTTATTCTAGTTAATACTTAAAACTTATTATTTTTATAAATAGTTATTTCTAAAAATAATGAATTGTTGATCTTAATCTGAATAGATTAACTTCAATATGTTATACAAAATTATTTCTAAAAAAAAATGAAAAGGTTTAAAGATTAACTAGGGTAACATAACAATTTCAGTTTCTATTTAAAAATAGTAAGGTTTAAGAATAACTTGTATAAAATTAAATTTCAATGCATTTATTTGTAAATAAAATAAATTATAAGGATTCATTAAGATAAAATTAATGTTTAAGGTTTTAATTTATTAAAAGAATAAAATGGTTAAACTCTTTTTTCTAAAATAAACATTCAAAGTTATAAAGCTTAATTTAATTCTTTCATATGCACAGTTCTTGCTTCCCGTGATGTGTTGAAAGTGGAGCAAGAGGTGCCCTATGGAGACATTCTCTTCTCTAGAGGATCAAAAATGTGATCAAGTTTTGGTTCCTTCTCCAACTTATTGCTAATGCAGCTTGTTCTCTTTATCACTTATTGAAGTTTAATATTTAGTGTGCAATCATTAGTTATGGCATACAAAATAGACGCAACTTCTCTCGATTACAAACAAGTTCTTCATTCCTATTCTCACTCTTCTAAATTTTCTCATGATTACAAGTGCGTTTCATTAGTTTCAAGTTATTTGAAAATTATTTTATCAGTTAGAGTAAAATAGACTTATTTGATAAATAAGGTATTAATAGTTGAAACATTTTATAACTATTCTTGTTATTTGTGGAAGGGATCACCTAATTTTATATATTTTTTAAACTCATTTAAATTTAACATATCTTGATCATATTGCATTGACTTGAGTTAACTACGTGTATGTTTTGAATTTCTTTTAAATATTTAGAAGAGGCAATATATTATTTAATAGAAAATAATAAAAGAATAATTATATTATTATTAAAATTATTATTATTTAATAGTTTCCTTTTTAAATAAGTTTTTTATTCAAAGAAAAAACTTGTCACCAATTCACTAAAAGAGATTGATTAAGATTGAATTTAATTTAATTTAATTTAACAAATAAAGCATAATTCAATTTATTCGAATTGAATTGGTTCCATGTTGATACAATAAACACATTTTTTTATATCTAACATCTATTTAATCACTGTTTTTTATGTTTTTTTTTTAACTTTAATACTATTTGAGAATTTATTTTCCGTCCATTTATTTCATACTCACAATATTAATTCAAATAACTTTAATTCTATGATCACTGGAGTTTTTTTTTTCTGTACAAGTATCTTTTATATTATAATAAAATTATTAAAATGTACTATAACTTAAATCGTTCTACTTAATCATATATATATATATATATATATATATATATATATAAAAGAAAAGGAATTGAGTAGATTTTATTTTATTGGGGTTGAAATAGGTAAATCGGATTTTATAGTAGGTGGATTTACTTACAAAATATATAATGATATTGCGATGAGAAAAAGAAATGTATGATTCCATACTAATCTATTTAAGTAATTATTAACCATCATTACAGATTTAATATAATAATAATAATGCATATTCCTTCCAATAGACCAATGAAGGCACACTTTATTCGCCTGGAACTCCTCCGAATCCCATACTTGCTAAAATGACACGGATATCCTATATCTATCCTATATTTAAAATATGTTTAATACTTTTAAATTTTCAATTTTATTTTAAGTATTTAATATTTTTTTAAATTATTTATCTAATAAATAAATAAAAGTTGATTTATATTTCTGGTATTATCTTCTATAATTCTATTCCACGCATAATTGTATTTTTTTTGTTAAATTAAAATATTGTAATAGGATCTTTTGTGTTAAGATATAATATACCGACTCTTAATTTTAATGATAATATAATAGTTGTGGAAAAATACACAGTAAATATCTTTTACAGATCTAAATTAAAATTTTACAAATTTCTGTATTCTCAATTTGAGTACAAAATTTGGTCATATATTAATTTAAATCTTTAAAATAGTAGTTTAATTATTATATTCACTATTTTACACCATTATTCAATCATAAACTAAAATATTTAAAACTTATTATTTTTTATAAATAATTTTTCTAAAAAAACAATGAATTATTGATTTTAATCTAAATGGATTAACTTCAATATATTATAAAAAATTGAAAAGCTTAAAGATTAACTAGGATAATATTCCAATTTCAGTTGTCTATTTAAAAATACTAAGATCTAAGAATAAGTTATATAGAATTAAATTTCAATGTATTTATTTGTAAATAAAATAAAGTTTAATGATTAATTAATATAAATTAATGTTTAAAGTTTTAATTTATTAAAAGAGTAAAAGAAACTAAGAAAGTATGGTGGTGCGGAAAGAAATGCCCGTATTTCAGACCAGAGTCTTGGATTGGACTTAAAACATATACGAAACCATTTAGATGAAGACTGCTTTCCTGCACCTCCATCACTTCTTCTGCCACCCATACTAAAATTAATTTTACCATTATACCCTTCAGTAAATAATATTAAAAATTAAAAACTAACATTATATTTTGTCCTGTCTCATCGAACTTGTTAAACTAATTAAATGAAACTGGCCTGCAATTCACCTTTTTTAAATTAAAAAAAAATGATTTTTTATATTATATTATTTGAATGATGTAAATATACAACAAAATTTATTTAACACTTATAAATTAATTTTCAATTATTAATTATAATATAATATTTTAATATGTAAAAGTAATAAGTATTTTATTTTATCTTATTAAAAATATTAATTAAGCAATTACAAATTTAAAAATGTACTGGGACAACTGATTTACTGAGTGAGTTCGTCGGGAACTCAACCACTCAACCAATTGACCATAATGAGAAGGTCACATGACGACACGCGACCAACCGATTCATGATCACGAGCCATGGATTGACCAAGTCAACAGGGTTAATCTATAATTAAGGGTTATTTAACACAATCCTAAACATAAACCAACCTCCTAATCCGGCTCACCAACAAAGGTCATTAAGGTAATATAAATAGCACAAATTTTAAAAACCAAATTATATACCGTACTTTGACATCCGAGTGTCGACACCCTGACTGACTTCAGCGTTGGAGTGCCTTTTGCAGTTGTCATCCCAACCTGTGAGATCATACGACCGAGAGAATGAAGGCGAAGCAGTAAGCTTAGAGTGGCAGCGACCGACCGAAGAGAGTAGAAGAACAATCGTTCTCTAGACCCCAATACCCGTTCGAGAAAAAAAAATATAATTAAATATGCTTTTAATATATATATATATATAATAAATTTTTAAAATTAAATTTTTTTAAAATTAGAATTAAAAAAAATGAGAGTTTACCGAGTCCTCCCGTCCCCATTTTGGCCAACTAAGATCGGACCCATCGGTTTTACCATTCCTACTTGTTTGTTACTGTTCACGTTAAGAATTCAGATATTGGAAAGTCAAATTTCGAACTGACTTTTCCATTCTTTAAAAATGAGAAAAAAAATATAGTATTATTCACTTCTGGAGACCAAATTATCAAGGTATGAATGATGACGAATGAGTCTAATGGTTTAAAGAGTGTTGGGTAAGGTTTATTTGGGTATTTAAAAAGTGTTTACTCTGAACAAAAATATTCAAACTTAACTTCTTAATTAAACAAAATAAATTATTTAAAGAGGTTGAATTAGTTGAGTGGTTGACACCCCTAGTTCCGATATTCCAGATTCCATGTAATCATAAAATTGACGCAGTTTGACATTATCTATTAGCAAACTTTTTGATTCAAAGTCAAAAAAACCTCTCACGTCTTTTTCATCAGACTATAGTAAGTAGCAAATGTGGATTTTGCTCACCACTTGCCCTTACCATGTGCTTCACATCTGTCTAGGGCTCCTATTACTGCTTATGATGACTTTAATTAAAGGCATATCAGATAGAAATAATAAAATAAAATAGAGTTTTCATTTTTTAAAGGGTATATTTTTATTTTTGATAAAAATAATTCCATTTTTTAATAATTTCTTCAGCTTGTTGAGTTTGACTAATTCCTCTTTCACCCAATGACTATCTTCATTATTCATTAATTAATATAATAACTTTGTATGTAGACAAGTGATGGAGGCTGGAATAAATTAAGAGAAATGGATAATGATGATCAGAACTCACTATTCAATGTAGTTTGATATATTTCACATCAAATTACAAATTAACAATTAATGATAAGATATTTCGTGTAAACCTTATTTTATAAATTAGTTTTATAAAGTTGAGTTAGATTTAAAATTTACTTCTCAATCTTATAAAATTAGTTTATAAGATAAGGTTTACATTCACTTATATATTATAAAATATATGTATCACTAGTTAATGCGAGAACTTCAACATTCTCTTATAATAAGGTTGTCAACTCGTATGTAGTATGGTCTGATGATGGTTCAATAGTGAGTAACCTGATAAACTCAACAAACTATCGTTATAATAGATTCTAAATTACTTTAATACCATATTAAAAAATGAACTTTAAATTTAACATGATTGTTAATAAAGTTGTTAAATACTTTAAAATAGTAATGAATTTTTTTCTTTCAAATACATACATTTGTTGTCCTAGTGACACTCTAAATACAAAATTGGGAGTTTAATTATTTTAAGTTAGAACAAGAAAATAAAGAAAAAAAATGAGAAAGTTTATATGATCTTTAAAAGAGTTTAACATTCAATTCTATCAACTCTAAATTTTAAAGTGATTTACAACGAGTTATCAATTTTATAATATTATTTGAGAAAAATAAACACTTGTGTTTATATGTTTTCTTAAGTGTAAGTAAGATATATCAAATTATATAATTTCTCGTGTGTTTCACTATTTTTTCTTTGAAGTGTATTCTTCAGGAGTATTTTTTTAATTGAATTGACTCAGATTATCATATATTTAAAAGATCAACAAACAACATCACAACATAATAATTATACCATCAACACTCAATCCTAATTTATCACATAAGTCTTCAAAACCACTATAAACCTATTTTTCACTCACACATGTAAATATCATAATTGAAGCTAATTAGGGCTATTTCACATTAATTGAAAGTGGCATAAAAAGAGTGAATCACTTCACCAATCACACTATAATATTTCAAATTGATATATATACTAATCCAACTTCAAAATGACAAAATTTCAGTACTATGAATCAATTCAACTTATATATGTAAATTAACTTTTCTTACTTAAGAATAACTTCACACTGAATAAATCTTCATACTCAAAACTTTATTCTTAAAATAATCCAAATTTTCACATAACTTAAGTTTTTTTTTTCAAAATTTCAACATACAAAATCAACGTCTCTCCTTATTCATATATCACTACAGTTTTTTATTCAAATCACTAAAAAATCTTAATTTTCAAATTATTTAAGTAGATTAAATATAAATCTTTCACATATAAAGTAAAAAAAAAAGAAAAAAAAAAGACAAAACCAACTATAAAAAAATTGAGAAAGTTAATGGACCTCTCTAATTTGAACGATCTCCTTAAAAATATTATCTAAGTGAAAATGATACATTACAATCCTAAAAGCTTAAATAAAGTATTGAAAATTTATAATTTTAAAGAAATAAAATAATATAATAAATAAATAAAAATAAAAAATTTAAATCTATCTATTTTATTTAAAAAAAATATTCTTCACTTAATTAAAAAAAATTTATTTAAACTCAAATAAACTTATTCTTACACATTTCATTCACGTCATTAATTACTAGAATGACAATGCAACTTTAAGAATAACATTTTCTGACGGAAATACAATGTAATAAATCCTATATAATACACGTAATAAGAAAAAAAATCGTCTGTGTAAAAAAGTAAAATTTCGGTTATGACATGAAGAGAGTAAAACTAATTATAACATGATGGTGGAGAAATAAGTATCAACATTACAAAAATAACGTAAAAAGTATAAAAAGTAAAAAAGTAATTACAGAGTTAATTATATGTAGGGAAATAACTCTAACACAAATGTTTTGTATTTTTAATGACAGAACTATACACTTTATATATATATATATATATATATATATATATATATATATATATATATATATATATATTTATATATATTTTTTTTT
>Ga0123342_1006775_pt1 | contig 15667 bp, 7 predicted proteins | sample Turbeawhitnodule_FD_89960 | JGI IMG/M metagenome (GOLD analysis project Ga0123342, IMG submission 89960) | Root nodule microbial communities of legume samples collected from Mexico - Turtle bean Mexico white nodule | ecosystem: Host-associated > Plants > Roots > Nodule | place: Mexico: Nepantla... | reverse complement strand
CAGCCCTTGAATGGCATGCTCCCTATCTGTCTCAGTTGCTCTTCTATCTTACTTAATCACTCAACTTCGATTCCTGCATCGTTTGCATACATTTCTTATCCGGGATAAGGGGTTTAAGGCGGAAAAGGCATATAGAATGGTAACGACTGAACAGAATCAATGTATCCTCAAAAAATAGAGTTTAGTGGTTCGAATCCACTTCTAAAAGTAGGTGAAGGTGGGGACATTAGCAACCTCTCCTCTAAGCGGCTTACTCTTTTTCTCGAGTACCACAGTGATTTGTGTGCTCTTCAACAGTAGTCAAAGAACCCTAAAATGCCCCTATCTTATTGCACTCTAAACTCTCTGAGACCACTGACTTTTTCTCATATGAGCTCGTTCCAAGGCGCCAAGAGTGAATAAGATCTTAGCGGGGACTACTACTAGGTTCCAAGCGGCTTGGATAACTCATGAGAAATAGAACAACTTTGTCAAAGATCACTGGGATTCTAGTTTGCCCCCTACCAGTCCTGAATTAGAACTTTGCTAGAGACATTCAGCAATGGAACTGGGAAGTTTTTGGATTTTATCTTGGAAGAAGAATATTTGTAGCATCAACAACATTCTTGCATCAATTCAGCTCTTTATATATGAAAGATGTCACTATGCTTAACACATAGTCTTCGAAATCCCTCATTCACCACGGTCTGAGAATGATCGGATCCTGTCAGGCGGATTGATGTTAACTTGTTCATATTCATATGCATCTGTTGACCCTTGGACCTCTTTCCCATTTGATTAAGTCAGTCTTCCTAAAGTGTTCACCGGACTTCAAATAGATAGACTGAACATAAGGAATTGGATATCCCTTTCCGGGGATAATGTAATCTACGTATCCTATGAATATGCTGAGGAAAATGAAAGGGGGTCCCCATTCTATGACTGGTAAGGAGAGTTCAGGCATCAGAACAGGAGCTAGACCTCTCAATGAATCTTAGCGACTATCACCCGGTTGCAGGGAAGGAAGGACTGTATAACATCAATTAGTTCGCACCTTGCTATTCGAGTAGATATCCCCATTCTATCATCGGGCAAGCAGGAACGGCCACTCGAGCGGGGGAAGAAGGGCTCAGTAGCTTCACTAACGAAGTGAAGAATCAGAAAGGTCGACCTTAGTTATAGTAGAAGAGCGCAGCGCTAAGGCCATAGCGGGAGGGCAGACTACTATATAGGAAAGCAAGGCAAAAAGTGCCTAGTGGCCGGTCACCGTTTGGCTAAGATCCTTTCTTACTCTGTAAAAGAAAGCTCGAACTCTACTTACCTTTTAAGGGGAGGAATTATGTCTTATCATCCGTTATCCAACTAGTGATGAACAAAGAAGGTTTAAGCTCAGCCTAAGGTAAGAGGCAGTCTCACTGAGCAGCAAGACTAAAGTGGAATACCAGTAAATGGCCCAAAAGTGAACATTCCCTTGCTAACAGCGTATAATGGCATCAAGACAGAATGAATTGACATATAATAAGAAGTGTCATGGTTCTTGTTCAAGAAGGGACATCCCTTGAATCAACTGTTGGGAGCATAGTAGAGGAATTGAGAGACCTTACTAAAGAGTTACGCTACTATTTTATCCGGTCTGTGATAACCAATACGCCTTTTTGTGCTCTTGTATTCTCATCCAATCATTGAAGCCATTCAACGCCCCTCTCTTCGGTCTGCCGTCAGTCTTCGATCGGTCTATAATTTTCATCATCTCAGTGTTCATTTCCCTCCAAATGATGTATATAAGCTTTCGTATTTTTAAGTAAATTAACCAATCCAATCAATGTTCATAAGTCGACCTATGCTTTCCATACTTACCCTAAAACAGACACTTAGCTCTAGCTTCAGCTGAGCCTTCGTCATATGCTTAGTCAAAACCACTCTTGCTACGAAGCTACTTTTTGAGGGAGTCCGTTTTTCGGGATAGGCGGGGGTTGGTGCTACAATGCTACCCCCTAATCCAAACACATGCTTAGGGTGTGTTTGTTTTCATGTGGGAGGAGGGAGAGAGTATTTTTTTGTGTTTGTTTCAAAGGTTTTGAGGATGAGGGAGTAGATGGGAGAGAGTGAATGATTTTTTTTCATTCTACACAAAATGAAAAGATTTGTAAGGACTATGTAGAATTATTATATTTTATCAAAATATCCTTGTGTATGCATTTTATTACTATATACAAAATTAAATATTATATAAATTTATTTATTATTTATAATTTTAAAAATATTTAATTATACTATTTATAACAACATATAATTATAAATAATAATAATAAAAATTATAATATCAACAATATATATATATATATATAATTATATAAAGTAACAAATGAATATAATAATAAATATTATTTTTATAAATTTTAATATATTTAATAAATTTATTTTAATTTAACACAAAAATATTTTTTATTAAAAAATATAAATGATTATGGATATTATATATTAAAAATATTTAATTAATTTAAACCAACACGAAAAAAATCATAATTCATTATTCAAATATTTTTTAATAACAAGGATAAATTTATAAATTTATAATAAACCATCGTGACAAATCCATCCTATCATCCCTCAATCCAAATAACTCCACGTATCCTTACACATCCTCTCTAATCCTTATAAATTTACTCCTCCCTTCTCACAAATCCCCTCTTCAATCCAAACATAGTCATAAAAAATGAGAAGCTAGGGTTCCGAATTCGTGGCTTTGATCTTGGAAACAGTGATTGTTTGAGGAAGATAAGATACGAACCAACGTATTTTTTAAATCCAAGTTTTATAAACCCACTTTTTTATTGTTTCGTTTTTAATTTAGTGGTAACTTTCTTGTTTTGGATTAATTTAAAAACCATAGTGTAAACTAAAATATTCATCACAGAAATTCAATTCAGCGGGCATAAAAAACAATAATTCACTCCAATAACCTTTCAACAAATGTATCTCTATGAATCGTTAACTAGTAAGAGAAAACGATTTTTTAATAAATAAATAAAGATATTTGTTCTTTCTCTATTTCTTAAACATGCAAATTTAAATCCGTAAAAACAATAACTTTTTTTAGTGACTGGAAAAGCTTAGCCTAAGAGGAAATGTATATGGTAATGTAGGACCTTTGTCTCTGTTTTATTTGATTCTTGATTAAATAATAAAAAATACTTTGTGTTTATTATCTCTGAATAAATTTGAAAAAAAAATGGAAATATAAAAACTCTAAAAATATCTTTAACCTATAAATAAATGTAAAAAATAACATCTTTATCTTTAATATAATAAGAATTTTCTTATTATTATATATAATATAAGCTGTAGCAAACACTGTCTAAAATAAAAGTCGGGCAGTTAACTTAAAGGAAAATAATATTTTGAGAATCTTTAAAGTTGTATAACTTTTTTATGTGATAAATTTAGAAATATATATATATATATTATAATTAAATAATATAAAAAAATATTAAAATAATAATATTAAAAAATATAATGTGATTCTATAAAAAAAATGTGAATTGTAAATATATAATTATTGTAACATAAATAAGTTGTTGTACCAAACACTGTCCAAAAATAAATGAATTGAAGGATACTTTTGTACATTTCTCAAAAATTATTCTTCTACTCTTTTGAAAAACTTAGTGTATGCAAATAATTTGAAGTTGATAGTACCACGGGCAATTACTTCCTGCACTCAATCAATTTTGACTGGCATCCAACGAAAGTTTTAAAATTCTATTCTACCATTTTCACACATTTACTTACGGATGTTAATATCTGGAAGTGATATATTTACCTATAGATATTGGCATCTGAAAATAACAGTTTTATCCACGGATATTGGTATCCGGAAGTGTCAGTCTTACTTATGGATATTGACATCCGGAAGTATCAGCTTTGCCTACCGACATTGACATGCAAAACTAGCACTCTTTGACTACGGACATTTTTATTCGAAAGAGACCATGCTTTCTACACCACATCCGGAAGAGGTAGTTATTGAGGTTTCTAGCTAAAACAAATGTATAATAAACTTTTTCCTTGATGCTTATTTAATATTGCTGGATGGACAAGTATTATATGTAGACTAGTTTATACAGATGATGTTTTCCACACGAGTTTGCATGAATTATATTAATGATTTCATTTGGTTTTAAGACGATATTTTGGATACACATAATGTCTTCAATAAATTAATATTTAGGCTCATGCCAAAAAGATATTAATTATTCCGAGTATTTGAGTGTTGCAGTCGTAGTGGTGGCCCAACATACATGTGTGGATAGATGATAAATTACAAGAAATCGTGAACAAGTGGTTCAAGAATATGATTGCTAAACATGAATTTTAAGCTTCAAACGGGTAACCTGGGATTGTTAGGCTGTGAAAAAGTCATTGCAGTCATGCAACCATATAGAAACCAAGATCTGGAACTATTGTATATACGGATGCCAAAATCCAGAACACACAATAAACCCTATGCATATTTAGATCCGGAAATGTTGGATAAACCCCATGGATATCTAGATCCGGAACTGAAGTGGTTGCTTGTGGATATGAAAGTCCGAAAATCATATCCATGCTTACGGATTTTTTCATCTGAAATTGACAGTGTTCACTATGGACGTGAACATGCGAAATGCACTATCATGCTTCGTGTGTGTAAGAGTTTCGCAAGAGTGCTTCGTGTGTGTGCTCAATGTCCAGAACTATAAACGCGGTGTGTTTAAGTGTTGGGTTGGGTGCACTTAAGTGTAAACCTAATTTCACTTTATTAAAGGTGTTTTTGGTCATTTCACATGGATCATTAAGAGTGTTATGGACATTTCACACGGACAATTGGGTGCCGATCAGAATTTATTGGGTGCAGGGAGAATCAGCCTCAACACAGATGTCAACTTCAAAAAAGTATTTAAGCAGTTTCTTCCTATACCCTTATAATTTTCTTCCTGCACTCCAGAATGTAATGCAAAGACAAAAATATCTTTATTATTTTTTAAAAACCCAAAATGCACATAAGATCCACATAACCCCAAAAATATTATGGACAATGCAATTTGGTAGTTTTATGGAATTGGAAATCTGCATTTATTTTTTTACATTCCAAATTGAGAAAATCATAAATCTTTCAGATTGGGAAATTCGTAAATCTTCCAGATTAGGGAATCCATAAATCTTTCTAATTGGTGAATCTGATAAGCTTCCAGATACATTAATTCGTAACAAAAATTAGGCTTTCGGATTCAGCAATCTGGAAATCAACAATTTATTAACAATTTGCTTCTAGAACACCCCCTTATCCGAAAAACAACATGATTCACTTCTGGATTGATGAATCTGTGGCACATTCCTAGATTCTGATTTCCGGTAACCCCTAACAACCCATGTTCCTAAAAAAACTTAATTCTTACCTCTAGAAACCAAGCAACACTTCGACAACGTAATCCACTCTTCCTCATCCTAGCTCCACACATCTAAAATAACCCTCCACCAACGTCTGAGATGAATGAAGAAGATGAACAGTGTCAAACAAACTCCACTACGGTGCCCTTTCTCAAATAAAAGGTCAAGACCAATTTTGAAATTTTTAAAATTGGGGGTGCAGGAAGAAAAACATAGGGGTGCAGGAAGAAGCCTAGTATTTAATACATATCTTTATGAATCTAACATTATAAAAGTAAAAATAATAAATATTATATAAATTTACATATAAAATAATCCTTAATTTATAAATTTATACCTTTTTATATTTTTTATGATCTTTATTTGAATAAGAGTATTTTATTCTCAAATTTGGTGTTAATTGCAGATTTTTAGGGAAGATTGGAGATTTGGATTAAAGAGGAATGATTTGAGATAAAAGGAGAAAGTTGGAAGGTCCCAGAATGGAAAAAGATGTAGAGAAAGATTGAGCCTTTTTTATGTTTTATTACTTAGTCCATTAGCGTGAAACAGGAAGTAACCTAACCCTAGAAAATTAGGTTAACTAGGGGGCTAGAGGCTCAACCCTAGGGTGCCAGATTGAGAGGAAAACACCATAGAGTGAATTGTAACCCAATTGGGAGAATGGAAGGTGCTAGAAGTATGCGTGGGTAGAAGTATGCGTGGCTAATTCTACCCGTTTGGATTGGGAGTAATCTGCTCAAACTCTTATGTATTGAGCTGGTATCTTATATATTAATATTCAGTTCTTGATTGATTATTGGTATTGTTGTTTTACTTTTAACTTTCCGTGACAAATTGAAAATCTTAAATCTGACCGAGAGGTATTTTTAGGGTTCGGACCTAAACATCAATACTTAACATATTTGAGTGTTAGAGATAGACTTGAAATGTTAATTGCCATTAACGTCTGATTGTGATTTCTAAGTTGTTTTTATAAGTATGCAAGAGATCGATATTTAGGAAACATTTTTAAGAATTTTATATGCGAGAGATCGATATAAATGAATTTTCTACGGGCATCAATTTCAATCAAAGAACTCAATATTAACATGCTAATAAAAAATACATGAGAATGGGAGAGATGAAACCTAATCCCTATTTTTCAAATTGAAGCAACTAATTCTTTGTTTGTTTTCTTATTGATCAGTGCCAACGTAATCACTTCAAACTCTTTTTATTGTTTTGTTGTTATATTTAGCGAATATTGTACTCAATAATTCATTGTTCCTTGTGGGATTGATATCCGTCCTTAGGGACAATTATTACTTATAAAAAACGCGGTGCACTTGTCGTAAAAAATCATCAATAGTATTGATGACCCCCTTCGATGGGTTGCTCCTCCCTCTTTCCTTAATGACTCGTCGCTCGGGCATTCGCGACCTCGGTTGGTAGTTTCCATGTTCTGCTCTCGGTTCCTGCTGGACATATCTTTCCCCTTTTCTCACGAAACGTCTTAGGTGACTGGTTTGGATGAGCTCCTCTATTTTGTCTTTCAAAGCGACAAACTCTTCTGTAGTGTGGCTGATGTTCTGTTGATATCGGCAATGTCAGCTTTGATCGACATTTGGTGGTGTGAGCGTCCTTTTATGTGGCAGTATCAGGTTAGCGTTCAAGGCTTCCTGGATCCTCGATTGTTCGGTCGTTAGGAGGTATAATGCGAGAACTTAAGCGGTTTTGGGAACTCTTTAGGTCTTCTTGATGGGCGCATCCCCCTGGGTACCTTTCTCTCCATCCTTCAGTTCTCGGCATCATTCGTCAATTTTGTTTTGAACTCCCGCATCTCCTCTAGCTGCATGAATTTTGCGTTCTTCTATCTTAGTTCGTCCATGCTACCCGTCTCTTTCTTGTACAGGCTGTCAAAGAAAGGGCCTGGTTTAAGAGCTATTACTAGGTGGTGGAGCGCTACATTTTGGGCTCAAATCCCGAATATTGAGAGCTACCATATCAAACCTATCCATGAATTATCAAAGTGTTTTAGTTCTGTCTTGGCGGATGTTGACAACAATGAGGGAAGTTAGGTGGTGGGGTCTGCTGGTAGCAAACTGAGTTGAGAACTTAGACACTAATGTGTAAAAGCAGTCAATTGAGAGGGGTGGTAGACGAGTGCATCAATTCAATGCAAGCCCCTTCAACGGGGTAGGAAATATGCGACAAAGTAAGGCTTCGTCGACCGTATATAGGCTAATTTTGGTTACATACGTATTAATATGATCATCTGGGTTTGTGTTACTGTCATACTTATCGATTGTCGGGCTCTTCCATGTGTGTGGTAACGATACTTCCATAATTGCTTCAATAAAGGGGTGTCAATGTGATGACAATCCCACTGTTCCGCCGGAAGCTGTATAAGTAGTGTGGTTTGGGCGTGAACTGTTTTCTCCTTCCATACGTGTCTGGGTCTTGCTCTCGAATTACCCATGGCCTCCCAAGTTTTCTTCACTTGTTGGTGTGTGTCCGAGTTCCAACTTCTTCCTCATCCTTAAGTTCTCGAATTTCAAGGCTTTTATCTCCTTCGCGTTCTCGAGCTCTCTCTTCATGTCCAACATCATGGCAATCAGATCTACCAACGACTTTTCTTCATTCGACTTGTCGTTTCCCATCATGCTTCGTGTAGCCACCATGTGGTTTCTTAATAGGTTTTTCTTTCGGCCCCATGGTGGGTGCCAAAATGTTCTTACAATACAAGAGACCAAATATCCCCATCAAGTATCTTCTCTTTTATGTCTTCTTTCACAATCCATTCGTCAAGCCTGAAGCATAGGATACTGCAAAGACATTCCAACACTAGTCAGATGAGGTATTAGTGTTTATTTAGATTTAGAGATAGAACAATCATTACCTTTTTACTGTGAGGGTCCTCCCTTTTTATAATTTTCTATTATATTTTTTTTTAATGAAGTTGGCCAAAACTTAATAAGTGATGATTGGTATGTTTATTTTCGAAACTAATTAAATCAACTTTTTTTATTTTTTTTCCGCATTGAATATAACTGTTTGTATGATTGGTATGTTTGTCCAATGAATGGAAGGATAACTTTTTTGTACATTTCTCAAAAAAAAATTTACTCCTTTGAAAACTTAGTTTACTGCAAATAATATAAAGTTAGTTGTACCAACCACTGCCTAAAGTAAATGTCTGACAGTTAACTTAAAGAAAATATACTTTGAGAATTCTTCAAGTTGTATATAACTTTTTTACATAATGGGTTTAAAAATAAATATATATAATAAAAAATAAATTTATAATTAAATAATATTAAAAACATTAAAATAATAATATTAAAATTTATAATGTGATTATATAAACATTGTGAATTATAAATGTATGATTATTTTAAATTAAATAAGTTCGTTGTACCAAACACTGTAAAAAATAAATGAATGCAAGATACTTTTGTACATTTCCCAAAAATTGTACCAAACTGTTTTTATGATAACTTTATTATTAATGAAAATAGGAATAGTATAATGCTGAATAAGTTTCTGAGAGCTTGCCCACGCATACACTATTTTATTTAACAAATAATTGTTTCTCCAACAAATAAACGTCTACTCATAATTGATTATATAATAAAAATAAAAATATTAAATATTATATAAGTTTATTAATAAAATATTTGATAATATTATTATTAATATAAATAAATAAAAATATAATTATAATATAAAAATAAATATAGTTATTTAGAATACAATATAAATTTATATAATAATAATATTAATTAAAAAATAAATATAAGAATATTGCTATAAAATAAAAATGATTTTTAATTAAATCTTTTATAATTATGAATATTTTTAAATATTATTTGGTTTTATTTAATTATTTTTTCATATATCGACAATGGTAATTAATATTTTTTTTAACGGAGATATTCAGTCATTGTGAAAATTATATTTTAATATTCCGAATAGGTTTTATGTATGAGTAATTTACATTTAATTCTTAATTAATTTTTATTATTATAAGATAAAATTATAATTTTTTCTTTTTATCAATTAAAAAAATAACCATATTCATTACATCATATACAAATTTTCATAAAAAAGTTTCATTTTATTTCACTTTCTATTAATTTTTCCAACAATCTTATTTTCTAAGCTTTTCTCTTAAATTTATCATCTCAAGATAAAAAGATGTCAAGGATTGTTAAAATTTATCATCTGACCTAGAACATTCAAGTTGTTAAGGATAAATATACCCTTTATCAATGTGTATTAGATGATCCTTTCTGTAGAGTATAATTTGGTATATATAGATCGAATTGTAACCTCTCCGCCTTTAGTCATGATTTTGTCTTAATTGGACGACTAAAGCTAATTGATTGAAATCCCTTTATTTGTGCTATAATATTATATTAGATACATAGGTCGAAAAAAAAAACCCATAAATTTCCAATCATCAGGCCAAGTTCATAACCATACATGCCCCCCAACCTCAGGCATAAGTCAACGAGGCTAAAAGCCAAATTTACTATGACGATCTCCAATCAACCTACATATCTCTTAACATCAGGCTCGACCCATAATGCTACAACCCCTTAGCCTTAGGCATAAGCTAATGAGGTTGATAAGTTCATTGGTATTTGCTTGATTCCACCTTTCAACTAATTTTCGATAATGGATCTAACTTGGGCTCAATACTTCTTTTACATGCAGTAGATATAATTTAAAACTTACAAACTGGAACGAGTGAGATAGACATTTCGTTCATAAATTGGACCGATCGTTGTCGACACTCCGAGACTCTTCACATGAGAGGGATTTTTTTGTACCTTATCTAAAGAGGCTCTTCACCTGATTAAGGATTTTTTTTGTATCTTATCAAGCTCTTCACCTGATTAAGGATTTTTTGTACCTTATTAGGTTCTTCACCTGATTAAGGATTTTTTGTACCTTATCAGGCTCTTGACCTGATTAAGGATTTTTTATCTCTTAACATCGGGCTCGACCAATAATGCTACAATCCCCTTGCCTTAGGCATAAGCTAATGAGGTTGATAAGTTCATTGGTATTTGCTTGATTCCACCTTTCAACTAATTTTCGATAGTGGATCTAACTTGGGTTCAATACTTCTTTACCTACAGTATATATAATTTAAAACATACAAACTGGAACGAGTGAGATCGACATTTTGTTCATAAATTGGACCGATCGTTGTGGACACTCCCAGACTCTTCAGATGAGAGGGATTTTTTTGTACCTTACCTAAAGAGGCTCTTCATCTGATTAAGGATTTTTTGTACCATATCAGGCTTTTCACCTGATTACGAATTTTTTTGTACCTTATCAAGCTCTTCACGTGATTAAGGATTTTTTGTACCTTACCTATCAGGCTCTTCACCTGATTAAGGATTTTTTGTACCTTATTAGGCTCGTCACCTGAGTGAAGTTTTTTTTTTTTTTAAATTGGACTGATCGTTGTCGACACCCTTCTAGGCTCTTCACCTGAGTGAAATTTTTTAAAATTGGACCGATGTTGTCGACACCCCTCCAAGCTCTTCACCTGAGTGGGTTTTTTTTTTTAAATTGGACCGATTGTAGTCGACACCCCCTCCAAGCTCTACACCTGAGTGATGATTTTTTAAATTAGACTGATCGTTGTCGGCACCCCACCAAGTTAATACTTGAATGAGGTTTTTTAATTGATTTGGACTGAGGTCGTGCTCCTACAAATTTCAAACTTGTACACCATGTAGTATACTGAATAAACAATCTTATTTTCAATCAACATTCAAATAAATCAAATTGTATCAAATACAAATTAAACAAATCAACAAAAAATTCACAAATATTTAATAAAAACGTAGATAAGTCACATTCCATTTTCTTGGTATAAGTCTCCTATCTAATAATTTAGAAACAAGTAAATGAAGGTTCTCTAACAAAATGGTCATGGTAAGAGAAAATGTTCAAAAACATAAATATTCTACATTTTCGATAACTGTTATTTGTTTGTACACAAGAAGCGATGAAATTAATAAACTTTCTATCCACTAGACTTTGAGAATTTATGAGATTCATTATTATTTTTTTTGGGTTAAAATAGATTTAATATAATTCATCACTAATGCAAAATCTCATGGCCTTGTAGTGCACATTCTAGCCCACTCTTATAATTTTGGTATGCAACATAAAGTGAATAAATAATGTATACACTCTCACTCAAGATAAAGAATTATAAAAATGAAAAGAAGTAAACTTGACTAAATTTTTCCTTTTTCACTTACTTTTATACTATTTTTTAATAAGATTTTTTATAACAAAATATGACTAAATCTGAGAAGAAAAAGATATGGATGAATGAGTAAGTTATATTGATAAATAAATAAAGCAGATCTTATTTTTATTTTAACCAAACTCTTAATTTTAATTTTGATAAAAAAGGTCTACAGATTTTCAAACTGAAAATGGAAAGTTACCACATGGGTTGGTTTTAACCAAAACAGGAACCTAACATATATTTATATGCATCTTCAAAATTTTATTTACCCAATTCTTACCAAAAATATTTTAAAATAATTAATTTGTAGTCATATAAATTATCGCTTCTAATTGAAAATATGTGGCCATATTTTTCCAATTTGTAACAGAATTTACGGATTTATATATTAAATTACAAAAATACTTCCAGTTTATTAACATGGCATCAAATTAAAGTTTTCCTTTTCTTTTATTGACATGTTGGTCAAATAGGAAGTTCTCTTTCTCTTTTAATTTCTTTAATTATTTAATTAATTTTTAAATTGTTTCAATCAACATAATAAGTAAAATAAGTAAAATAGGATGATTATAAATTATTATCGCAATAATATTTCATTAACTAAATTAATTCTTAATATTTTAAAATAGAGAATAAACAAAACATCAATTACATAAACTCATAACAATCACAAAAAATATTTAATGGCATAAACTCATAACAATGGATTTGGATACCGAATTACAAAACATGATTTCCTGTATATGAATTTGATTGCACTTTTTTTATAACGATATTTCTTGAGATTTAATAATCTAGAAATTTTTTGAACAATTTTATGTGGCAGAGCATGAACACCAAATCAATAATAGTATATATGAAGTTGAACGTATAACAATGTGATCTTTGTACTCAAGGTGATCAATCATGGATGAAAATAATAACGAAATACAAATTAATATGCTCGTTAAAAATTAAAGGCAACGTCGGTGTACTTGGCGGCGAACTGTATCAACTACGTTAGAACAGTTCTTTCATGGGTGGTATGTGATACCTTGTGTGAATAAAGAAAATTTTACATATACATTATGGAGGTAGGAAAGTTTTACTTGCCCCATGGTGGGTGCCAAATGTTCTAGCCAAGAGTATAGGCAACCTCCGACCTAGAACATTTAAGGTGGTAAAGGATAAGTATACCCTTTACCGATGTGTTTAGATGATCCTTTATGTAGAGCGTAATTTGGTATATATAGACCGAGTTGTAACCTTCCCGTCTTTAGTCATGATTTTGTCTTAATTGGACGATTAAAGTTAATTAATTGAGATCTCTTGATTTGTGCTATAATATTATGTTAGATATACGAATTGGAAAATGTATAGAAACTAATTGGAGGAAATAACAGAAGACAAAAAGTTGTAGAAACTGATTGAACGTAGCTGCATAAAATTGCAAAACTACTGAACTGATCCATTCATTTTGATTTACTTCAAAAATATATATATAATAAAATTACAATTACTGGAAGCCATAAAATACGAATACTAACAACCCTGTAAACTGACCATTAATGCAATAATAACGGTAAATAATTTAAGACTAATAAAATCTGAATTAATAACCAACATCCTCCCTTAATTCCAATTTGGAACAACCTTCATGCCCAACAGATCTATGGCTTAGTGAAAATATCTGCAATCTGATCTTCTGATCTGCAGTATTCCAATTTGATCATGTTCTTCTCAACTTGGTCTTGCAGGAAGTGATATCGAATATCAATGTGTTTACTTTTGATGAAAATCTGGATTCTTTGCAAGATTAATTGCAGAGACATTGTCAACATAAATCTTAATTGGAACGTCTAGATTAAAACCAATTTGAGTCATGATATTGCTGAGCCAAACTGATTGACAAGCACTTGTTGTTGCTGCTACATACTCAACTTCACAAATGCAACAATTGATTGTTTCTTTGATGACCATAAGCAAATAGTCTTTTCGATCATAAAACAATGACTACTTGTGCTCTTCCTCTCGTCTGAATCTCCACCCCAATCATTGTCTAAGTATCCAATGATCTCAATCTTCTTATATGAAGAGTAAAATAGACCAAAAGTTGTAGTACCTTTGATGCAGTGCATAATTCTCTTTACAGCTTGTAAATGAACTTGTCGAGGTGACTCCATGTATCGACTGACCAATCCCACATCATAACATATGTTAGGTCTAGTACACGTGAGATATCTAAGGCTCCCAAGAATCTGCTTAAAGTATGTTGCATCTAAAGTTCACCCATCACCTTCCTTCGTAAGCTTAATTCCAGTTTCAATTGGACTCTTAAGTGAGTTTGAATCCTCCATCTTAAATTCTTTAAAAACTCAACAACAAATTCCTTTGATGAATGAAGATTCCATTGTCTCCTTGGATGACTTCAATGCCCAAAAAGTAGGACATAAGACCGAGGTCAGTCATATCAAATTCCTTCATCATGATATGCTTAAAGTCACCAATCATTTTGAGATTACTTCCTGTAAAAATTTCATCATCAACATAAAGACATAAAATTAGCCAATCTCCATAATCATTAGTCTTTACATAAAGACCATGATCTGATGCACATTTTTTGAATCCAATGGCATGAACAAATGAATCAATCCTTTTGTTCCAAGCTCTTGGTGCATGTTGAAGACCATATAAAGCCTTAGTTAGTTTGTACACCTTCTCCTCTTTTCCAGATTGTATGAAACCCGACAGTTGCTTTACATAAACCTCTTCATCAAGTGGGCCGTTTAGAAATGCAAACTTGACGTCCATTTGGTTAATTTTCCATTGCCCTTGTGCAACTAAAGCAATGATTAATCTCATTGTTTCCATTTGAGCTACAAGAGAAAATATTTCTTCGTAATCATAGCCTTCTCTTTGCTCGAATTCCTTTGCCACCAACCTTGCCTTGTATCTACCAATCTCACCATTTGCTTTCACTTTAATCTTGTACACCCACTTCACATCAATTGCTTTGTGTCCTTTTGGAAGATCAGTGAGCTGCCATGTAATGTTTTTCTCAATCGCCATCAATTCTTCATTCATAGCCTCTTGCCATTTGGGGTGTTGAATGGCATCTACAAGTCTCACGGGTTCTGAATTTGCAAGAAAAGCAAAGTGAACCAAATCTCCATTGTCATCAACTTCATCATCAAGATTTACTTCGTAATCTTGAAGGTGTACAGGTTGTTGTTGCTGCCTTCTTGGTCGCTCCATCATAGTTGCAATTGGAACTGCAACTTCAGGTTGAATTGCATGTGCTTCAAGAGTGACTCCATCTTCCATATAGTTGTTCAAAACGTAAATATATCGTTTTTTCGAATTCATTTCAGTTGTTGCATTCCATTGCCATTCCTCATCTTTGGCAAATGTAACATCACGACTGACAATCACCTTCTTTGTCATTGGATTGTAAAATTTGTATCCCCTGTGCTTGTATCTAATGAAAATGGTTTTCACTGCCTTATCATCCAACTTCGATCTTGCTGCCTTGGGAGCATGAGCATAAGTAATTGACCCAAATACCTTAAAGTGTTGCACATTGGGTTTGAATCTGCTCCATGCCTCAATCGGAGTTGGTTAGGAACACTCCGAGTGGGTGATCTGTTTATCAAATATACCGCACATGTTACGGGCTCAACCCAAAAAATAATTTGGCATACCTTTCGCTTTAAGAATGCTTCTCGCCATGTCCATGATTGTTCTATTCTTTCTCTTGGCAACTCCGTTGTGTTGAGGTGTGTAGGGACATGTTATGTTATGTTGCAACCTAAGTTCTTCACAGTGCCTCTTGAACTCATTAGACTTGTACTCACCCCCTCCATCACTACGCACCATCTTAATTAGTCTATTACTCTGTCTTTCAACAAATGCTTTAAATATTTTAAAGCAGTGGAATACCTCATCCTTGTTTTTCAATAGATAAATCCAGGTTTTCCTTGAGAAATCATCAATAAAGGTTAAAAAATACTTATT
>Ga0123342_1006774_pt1 | contig 15667 bp, 6 predicted proteins | sample Turbeawhitnodule_FD_89960 | JGI IMG/M metagenome (GOLD analysis project Ga0123342, IMG submission 89960) | Root nodule microbial communities of legume samples collected from Mexico - Turtle bean Mexico white nodule | ecosystem: Host-associated > Plants > Roots > Nodule | place: Mexico: Nepantla... | reverse complement strand
TAATATTAATAATATGAATATAATGTTAATAATAATATTAATTATAACATTAATAAATATTAATAATATGAATAATATTAATAAATATTAATAATATAAATATAATTTATTTTATTATTATTAATAATAAATTATATTAATATGTATAAATTATATTAATATGTATAAATTATATTAATATGTATAAGTATAATAAAAATGATAATATGACCAAAGGACTTGTCTGGTCTAGTGGTCAATGCTTTCCCTGGTCACCCCAAAGACTTGGGTTTGTAATGTTATGATAAATAAAAATTAATCAAAAATTATAAATAGTGAAAAAGTTTATATTTACTACCAATTTTTTTGTTAAAAAAATCTTATTTCTTGGAGTTATCTAATTATAATAACTATGAAGGTCATCTTCTTGTGAGGAGGAGAATCTACATTAGTTTACCAAGAAACCATGCAAACATATATTAGTTCGGTATTTGTTTTTGCTAAATAAAACCTAACAATAACAAAAATGTGTGCACGTTGTTCCGGAAGTATTTTGCTTACCTTAATTTCTGTGTCATTGGGCAGCAACCATTTGGATTAGGTTTAATATGTCTAACTTAATTAGTTGATGTTAAATTGGAAATAACATTAAAAAAAATCTTCAAATAAAAACCAATTTTTAGATACTAAAATAATTAATTGCAATAGTAACTAAATTATACCATTTTAAAAATTAAAACAAATTTTGGTTTCTAAATTAGTTTATTGTTAAATAGTTTCTAAATTGACATTTAATTAGCAACCAAGGTTTTTGCTACCAAATTTAGAAACTGTTCCTGGGGATGAGACCTAGAGAACTATTGAAGTCTTCTTTTCTTTCCTTTGGTCGGCAGGTGACTGGGTGATGAACTGTGATTCTTGTGATTCTTCTCGTCCTCCTGCTTATCCTTCGGTACTCGGCACTCATTCTTCGGGCAAATCACCGGATGGTAGGGTACCTGCGAAGGCACTCCGACGCTCAAGTCAGTAAAGCGGGTGGTAAGCTCTCACGTAGGTGAACAGTAATAAATGACATACCTTACTCCTTGGGATGCGTGCTATTTATATTATTATAATGAGCCTACCTTGTTGGGCCCGTTTATCGAGGGTGAATACCGTTTAGGGTTGCATTACCTAATTCTTAATGATAGATTAACTTCACTGATGTTGCTTTGAGCGTTAACTGTAATAGGGGTCGGCCATCAACCAATTACTAGTGGTCTTAACTGTCTCGGCCAAACCTTCTAAAGTCTCGACCTCTCGACCAAGTCTTTTGAAGTGTCGGCCAGGTTATCTTGGTCTCGGTCAGGTGGACTTGGCCTCACCCATACCGGTACAAAAACTAAATAATTGGTAGCCATTTTTTTTTTAATTTTTAAAATGATTTCTAATTTAGTTACTATTGTAACTAATTATTTTGATTTTTAAAAATTAGTTTTTATTTTTTTATTTCATAATTTTTGGGTAGGATAGATATGTGACGTATACTATAATATATAGGTTGAGGAATTAGTCTCAACCTAATTCAATGAAACTGATTGAATTTCCTCCCATATTTTTATGTGTATTTGTCAAGGAAGAGCTTGTTTTATACGTCTGAATTGTAGTGGGATAAATACACATGGATCTATGATGTGAATACTTGACTACTATGCTCATAAAAAAAACAAAGAACAATTTCCCTCACAGAACTTCCACGAAGCAGTGTTCATGCTTTCCAACTCAATCCCATTCAAACCGATAAACTATATTTAAATCCGGTATTATTATTATTTAAATTTAAAATATTAAATTACTTAATTATTGAATATAAATAATATAATATATTTTTAAAATTATAAACCTATTAAAATATACTAAAGCATACTCCATAATCTAAAAAATCAAGAAAAGCAATTACAACAAAATTTACCTAAAAGAATATAAGTAAACTATCATGGTCAATACAAAATTTATAATTTTAAGAGAGATTTATTAGTAGAGTTACTAGTAAGATCCGTACCTCTGCTGATAAAAAAAAAAAAAAAAAAAACCCGTACCTCTAGTAAGGCCCGTAGGTTGTAGAGGTTATTTAAATCTCTAGCGAAATATATACACTTAGTAGAGGTTTTCTAAACTTCTAGTAAGCATAAATAGTTTTTTTAAACAAAATTAACTAAAGTAAAGTATTTTAATTTTGTTCTTTTTTTTTCTTTATCTTGCCTTCTCTTTCTTAAAATCCAATTAAGAAAAAGTAATTCACTTTTATATTATCCAATTTATTAAATATTTATTTATTTAAATTTGACTTTTATTCACATTTTATCACTACATTTATTTTGATTAAATAGATATTTTTCAATCTAAATTTCACTCTCTCTCTCACATTCTTTGCTGAAAAAAAACATAACTCTATCTCTCACAGAACTCTATCTCTTACGAAACCCTATCTCTCAGAATCTATTTAACTCACGTCGGCGTGTCTTCTCGTTCATCACATCACCGTCGTTGTGTCATCGAATTACCTCCACCGATATTGACGTCTTCCTCGCTTGACATTGGTGATTCCATGCTTCCAACCTTATCTTAGTGAAGCCTCAGTATTGTACAAGAAACCTTATCCCATTTTCTGTTATAATTTTTCTATTATACAATATTCGAATATTCCTGAAGTACTTTCTTTTAATTTAATTTATTTTTTATTGATAAAAAAAATTATAATAGAAAATGGGATAAGAATGTACCATTAAAACCACTTTGTTTTACTTATCCATTGTGAAACTTCCACTGCATTACGCTGAATAATTAAATCGTCAATAACGTTTCAAATCAAATACTTTTTAAGTTGAGTGCCGTGCTCAAAGATACAAGATTCAATATATCCAATAATATATACATTGATTTTTTAAATAATAATATTTTATGTTTATCATTGTGTATTATATAAAATGTATTATTAAACACTAATAGAATTGTAAATAGAGTATTTAACTTTGTTTTTTTTGTTATTATAAATTGAATATTTTTTATTAAATAATGATATAATTGTGAAATAAATATTTATTATAAATATTAACAGAATCTTAATAAAATAATTTGCTTACGTACTATTAACCTAAAAAAAATAACGATTGTTCTATTTGTTAATATCATATAAACAATCAATTAATCTAGGCAATATTTCCTTTGAATTCAAATATAAGCAAATTCTAACCCTCCCAATCCTATTTAAGTTCTTTTAAACTTAAGCATTATTCAGTAAATATAATTCAGGTAATTAAATGAACTTAACTACCATAATTACCATTTTTCACTCTAAAGTAATTAATTTTTGTTTTTATTTAATTCGAGAGCTTGCAAATTTTTATATTAGCAATCAACAATATATAAATATGAACCATTTCAGGAGTGATCCAATCCATATGATTTTCATGGTTGAAATTGTTGGTTCGGTTGTCTGTGCTATTTGTGGGGTGATGGTTTTTTTTTATGAAGGTTGACACACTCTTAAAGTGTCTCGCTTAATTTAAAATTTATTTTTTGTTGATAAAAAAAGAGAAACAAAGACAACCTAACAACACAACACCTCACAGACAACTACTTAAAAATGAACCTTGCCAAAATCAACTGCTGACCATCAACCTAAAGCGAAGAAAGACAAACCAAAAGATCAAGACACCAATCAGAAAAAAGAAAAATAAGAAGAGGGGGATTTAGAAGTGATCCAAGACCAAACCTTCAATTGAGCCAATTTAAAGATCTCAGAATAATCCAAAACTACACCTTTAAAAATAATCTTATTCCTATGATTCCATATCTCACTAACCATCGCAATCCAAATATTCTCTATCCCTAAATTGACCGACTCAGGAGCATTACACAACTTGAACTGCAAAAAAATGAGAGTAATCGTGAATGGGGGCAACCGACAAGATGCCTAACCACGCATAACAAAGATTCCACACCAGCCAAAATATTCTACAGTAAAAAAACAGATGACTAAATTCCTCCTCTTTAACCCCACAAAAGCAATAGAAAACACTTTCGACCGCAATCCCGTGTCTATGTAAATTAGCCTTAGTTGCAATCTTATTTTCTAGCACATTCCAAGTTGTAATCTAAGTTGAAGACAAAACCTTAATTCTCCAAAACAATTTAAACATCCTCGACTAGTCCCCCTCATGAACCTCTTAGAATCCCATAAGCTGAATTAATTGAGAACTCTTTAAACTTATCGTCTTTCCAAACCCACCTATCAACTTTCTTTCTTTAAGACAGGGCACGATTCGTGCACTAGCTCGAGGAGTTGACTAACCTGGACCTTCTCCCAGTCAAAAAGACTTCTTCTCCACGCCAAATACCACTTCCAAACACAATTTGCCTGAAAATCACAACGATCCAACGATGCATCTTTCTCGACACAAAGAGAGAAAAGCCTTGGAAATTTATTCTTCAAGGAATCATTACCTACCCACTGGTCCTCCCAGAACGTGATAGACTTCCCATTGCGAACTTCCCACTTAAAACAATCTCCGAAGTTACTACCCAATTTCTCCAACTTCTAAATCATTTTCAAATCTTTTCACCAAAGAAAAATATAAATACACCTGTCCTCCTATACATTTTTCCAACCTCCATATTTAAACTCTAAAATCTCTTTCCATAAACCTCCTTGTTACACTCTAACCGGCAAATCCATTTATCCAACAAAACTAAATTGAAATTGCAAGTATCAACATTATAGTTTTGAAATCGTAATAGCTGATAACAAATTATTATAATTATAAAAAAAGAAATGTAACATTTATAATGAAATGATAAAATAAAGATTCATTTAAATTTTAAGAAATGAATTGATTGTTCTAAGAAAAAAATATTTATTATACACATTTTAACTAATGCAATTAAATAAATAATACAGTACCTTTTTCCAAAATAGAAAATCAGATATAAAAGTTAGTTTGTATTTCAAGAAAAAAAATCAATAAAAGATATCCATATAACATACTCTTACGTCATAATATTTTTTTATAATATATGAGATAAGAGATAGACAAGTATGTCAAACAAATCTTACCGTGGAATCCAATTAACAATCTAAGAGAAATTATCATGGAATCATTTCTTAGACCGAATCAATGAGTAATTAAATATTATTAATTATTTTATTTTGATTTGAAAATTAACTTATGTGTCATTTAGAGGATGATAGAGACCATAAAACAAGTTATTTAATAATTTTTTTCCAAATCATTCTTGGTTGATTCTACTTGCTCTTGAAGACTTGGTTCAACCATCACCATATATATTCCATCAAAACTAAATTAATTGACCTAATCGTCTCAGAGTGAACCTTCGTCTTCATTACGCTTGACTACAACGTCAATAAAAACTTTGAAAAAAAATAAAGAAAATTGCAGTACACCACATTGCAGTATTGGGACGCAACCTAGGAAGACCAATTATACAGACAAAAAGGTTTAGTCTCAATCAGTAAAACTTTTTACCTGCTCTTCTTGTTTAGTTAATCTTTAATATAAGGATATACTAATATTGCTTATCATACCATATTATTTTAAAATTTTTGTTTTCAGAATTTTATAAAACCTAATACACTTTTATAATTTTTCATTTATACTTAATATAAATTTTACAAAGTGAAAAGTAATTTTTTATTCTTTGAATTCAAAACTTTGCATGATGGAATATAATATTAAAAAGAAAAATTACTAAAGACATTTGTTTAAATTGTTGAGTTAAACTTTATTTAAACAGCAACCTGCGTGAACAAATTCAGAACAAACTTATTCATTCTTGCAAACAAATCCACTTTTGTTATTGTTCTTCTCTCAGTTCTTAGCTCCGGCAAAAGTTGAGAAAAAAAAACTGCCATTGAGAATGAGATTTGCAGACATGGTGACCATTTTTGTTCTATTCTTGGCCATTCCTTCTCCTTTCCTTAAAACAGTGGAATCACTAAATTTCAACATTACAAACTTCGATGACCCTGAGAGTGCAAAAAACATGGCATACATGGGTGACGGCAAACCAAAGAACGGTTCCATAGACCTCAACATAGTCTCGTATTATTTCCGTGTTGGGAGAGCCTTGTATGCACAACCTTTGCACCTTTGGGATTCATCTTCAAGTGTTGTAACAGACTTCACCACACGCTTCACCTTTTCTATTGAAAAAGGAAACGATGATACCGCTAGCTACGCTGATGGTTTCGCCTTCTACATAGCCCCTCACGGCTATCAGATTCCTCCAAATGGTGCAGGTGGCACTTTTGGCCTTTTCAATGGCACTTTCAACAGCTTCCTTCCCCAAAATCGCATCCTTGCGGTTGAGTTTGACACACTTAATGGCACCATTGACCCTCCCATGCAGCACGTTGGCATAGATGATAACTCCCTCAAATCCGCGACTACTGGCAAGTTTGACATCGACGAAAATCTGGGAAAGAAATGTAACGCTTTGGTAACCTACAATGCTTCCGACAAGACACTCTTTGTGGCTTGGTCCTTCAACGGAACCGCAACGATACACTCCAATTCTTCACTTTCTTACAAGATCGACCTCTTGAGAACTCTACCCGAGTGGGTTGATGTTGGGTTCTCTGCTTCCACCGGCGAGCTCACTGAACGAAACCTCATTCACTCGTGGGAGTTCAGTTCCACGTTGAATTCTTCCACGGCTTCCAATGATAATCCCTCTGGTGGCAATGAGAAGAGCGGGAAAGGGTTGAGCAAGGTTATGATTGTTGTTGTGGTGACGTGTTTTATGGTTTTTGTGGCCGTGGCAGCAAATGTTGCAGCTTGGATAATAATCATGAAGAAGAGAAGGGGTAAGAATGATTGTGGTTATGATGATGGTGGTAAAGGTAGGTCTGCTAGGTTTAATCTGGACAGGGAAACTCTACCAAGAAGGTTTGATTACACAGAACTAGTTGAAGCCACCAAAGGGTTTGCTGATGAAGCAAGGCTTGGAAGAGGAGGCTCGGGACAGGTTTACAAAGGGGTTCTGAGCTATTTTGGAAGGGTTGTTGCTGTGAAAAGGATTTTCACCAACTTTGAAAATTCAGAGAGGGTTTTCATCAACGAGGTTAGGATCATAAGCCGTCTTATACACAGAAACTTGGTGCAGTTCGTAGGGTGGTGCCACGAGCAAGGAGAGTTTCTGTTGGTTTTTGATTACATGCCTAATGGAAGCCTCGACACTCATCTCTTCGGTGACAAAAAACCTTTGGCCTGGGATATTAGGTATGTATGGTTAAATAATATATACACTCTCTATCTTCTTTTATTTATTTTATCATGAACAAAACTTGGATACTTAGTGTTTTAATTTAATTAGCATATATAATTCTTCAATCAGACTTTCATCAGAATTCTATTTTAATCACACTTTTATTGAGTTGATTACATCAGTTATGGAACTTCAATTACGCACTTTGTCTTCTAAAATTTTCTAACAGGTACAAGGTAGCATTAGGCGTGGCTTTGGCACTTCGTTATCTTCATGAGGATGCCGAACAGAGTGTTCTTCATAGGGATATTAAGTCGGCTAATGTGTTGCTGGACACAGATTTTAGCACGAAGCTTGGAGATTTTGGGATGGCCAAGTTGGTGGATCCAAGGTTGAAGACTCAGAGGACAGGAGTGGTGGGGACTTACGGGTACCTTGCCCCAGAATACATGAATGGAGGTAGGGCTAGCAAGGAATCAGACATGTATAGTTTTGGTGTTGTGGCTCTTGAAATTGCATGTGGAAGAAGGACTTATCTGGATGGGGAGTTTCATATACCTCTGATGAACTGGGTGTGGCAACAGTATGTGGAAGGGAATGTGATGGATGTTGTTGATGAGAGATTGAACATGGAGTTTGATGTGGATGAAATGAGAAGCTTGATCATTGTGGGGTTGTGGTGCACTAACCCTAACGACAAGGAAAGGCCAAAGGCAGCACAAGTAATAAAAGTTCTTGAGCTTGAAGCACCATTGCCAGAGCTTCCACTTGATATGCATGATCGTCCTCCTCTTTCGCTAAGTACTTATAATCATGCACAACCCACTCATAATTCCTTACAATCACTACCCTTCACTAACAGTTTTGTCACTATTGGACGTTAATTTGCTAAGTCAGGCTCTGATCCCACACCATGAAGTTATGCATAATTTTCGTTTCATTTTATTTTGATCTTGCGTTTGTTACCAAGTATTTAGTGACCAGCAACTAGTTGGAAGATGATTTCCTTTTCTCCTTTGAAAAATCAACGATGAACATCTAAATACTAGAATGATGTCTTATAGGTGATATGATGTACTAGATTGAGGTATTTTTAATGGAAAAATATATGTTCACACCACTGTTTGTCAAAAACATTCTTTTTATAACTCCTTTTCTTAATAAAATATTATATTATAATAAAATATAACTTAATATAATTGAATAATGAATGTAGACAAAAAAAAGTGTCAATGAATTATGGTCTTTTTCAATAAAGGTGAAGATTCTAAATATAACATTATTATTACAATTTTCTACTTTGTTTTATATCTGATTAAGAAAAACAACTGAGGTAGAAAATAACATCTTTTGACAATAAAATTATTGATTCTAATTTAATAAGTTAAACTAAATTACCGAATGAATCTAAAATTAAAAGTTGTTTAGATGGCGAACTCTAAACTGCAACCTTTGGATACAGATTAAGGAGGAATACCACTTGTAATCAATCATCATACCTGCTCCAATCTTAAAATGAAACATATTATAACTCAAATCAACACATGAAAAGATGATGTCAAAACCAGACACATACTTGCTCCAAAACTTGACACATCTTCATAAAATAATAGAGAGCTGAAAAATTACAAAGCCAAGAGGTTTAGAAGGATAAGAAGGAGAATCATGGATGTTTAGCAGAAAGTATTGGCAATGACACATTTTGTTTAAGAACATTAATGACCTCTTCTGCTGTTGGTCTTTCTTTGTGATCTTCCAGGGTACACCATATTCCCACAGTGAGCAAACATGTCATTTCACTCACATCAAAATCTTTCTTCAATTTCTCATCAGCAGCATTCAAAATCTTTCCATCCACATAATGTTTCCATACCCAGTTCCTCAAAGTCCTTCTTCCACATGCTATTTCCAAAGCCAACACCCCAAAACCGTACATGTCTGATTCCTTGCTAGCCCTTCCTTCCTTCACATATTCAGGGGCCAGGTACCCATACGTTCCCACCACCCTTGTCTTCTCACTCCTCAATCTTGGATCCACCAACTTCGCCATTCCAAAATCACTAAGCTTAGCATTGAAATCCCTGTCTAACAAAACATTACCTGCCTTGATATCCCTGTGAAGAACACACTGCTCCACGTCTTCATGGAGATAACCAAGTGCTCTCACCACACCTAATGCTATGCTATATCTCACACCCCATGTCAAACTCCTTCTGTTCCCAAAGAGATGAGTCTCAAGGCTTCCATTATCTAAGTAATCCATAACTAGAAACAACTTCCCTTCCTCCTCGCACCACCCAATGAACTGCACAAGGTTTTTATGTATAAGCCTGCTTATAATCTTCACTTCGTTTCTAAATATTCTCTCCGAATCTTCCACGTCTGAAGAAATCCATTTCACCGCCACCACACGCCCTAAATCACTCAGAAACCCTTTGTAAACTTGTCCATGCCCACCTTCTCCAAGCCTTCTATCATATGCAAACCCGTTGGTGGCTGCAACCAATTCGTCATAACAAAACCTTCTAGGCGTAGCTTCTCTGTCAAAACCAAATCCATTCTCGTTTCTTCTCTTCTTCATCATCCAACACGTAATACTAATAACCACGAGCGCAAATATAATACACCAAATCACTGCAACAGCCACTACTTTTCCCCTACCCTTGTATTCTGTTGTGATAACAATTTCTTTGTTTGCTTCTCTATGTGTGAAATTTATTAGATCTAGACTAGAACTGAATTCCCATGAATGGATAACATTTTCCTCAATGGATGATCCGGTTGCACCTGAAAAACCAATAGCGACCCACTCCGGTAGAAGTTCCGCTAGGTCGATCTGGTAGGAAAGATAAACGTTAGGAGTAGAAGCGGAACTAGTTCCATCGAAGAACCACGAGACAGCAAGGAGTTTGGCAGAAGCATTGTAAGTTATCAAGGCATGTCCCATGTTCCCTTTGTTGCTCTCAATATCAAACTTGGTATAATTGAGAGAGACCACAGAGCCATTGTTGATCCCCACGTGCTGCATTGGTGGGTCGAAGTCGTTTATAAAAGTGTCAAATTCGACAGCAAGTATGGGTATGTTTTCATCGTATAGGCCGAGAGCGTAACCAGGTATCATGGTGTTCGGAATCTGGTAGGAAAGAGGTGCGACGTAGAAGCCAAATCCGTCACCGTAAATGGTGTCAGGGGATTGGATAGTGAATGAAAAACGAGTTGAAAAATCAGTGAGTTTTCCGTTAGAAGAGTTTTTGAGGTGTAGTGGTTGGCCATAGATTGCTCTTCCAATTCCACTATAGATGAGTGAGTTGAGTTGTATGCTTCCGTTCAAAATCTTGGCTACGCCTGCGTATCCAATGAGGCCTGCGTTTTCAGTGTCGTCAAAGTTAGTTATGCTGAAGGAAAATGGTTGAGCTATGGTTCTTGGAAGGATAAGCAGAAGAAGAAAACTTCCGAAGTAGTGGGAATTTTTTGAGGTAGCTAACATGATTTATTTGACAGAGTGTATTGGGTACGAGGATGCAAGTTCGGGATTGTCTTATATGTATTTGCAGGTTGCAGGGAAGACACGGAAGAAGATGATTCAACAGAAACCCTAACAACACGTTTTGAAATGGTCATGATTTTTGGAATTGTTCGTAAGAATTTAATTTCAAAACGAAAAATTCCTCAAAATACTTTTGGATACAGGGGTAATTTTAAGATGACAATGTAATTAAATTTCATAAATAATTTATCAATATACCTAAATTAAAACTAAATAGTTCAGCTAGTGACTTGTGTAAGAGAAGTCTCAAAATTTACTCTGGTACTTATTTTTTTATACATTATTCTTTTAGTAGAACACGTCAAAATATTTTTTTTCTCTTTTATATTATTTTAGTTCTTGAGACCAAAATTAAGAGAAGAAATCGATTTCTTCTTTTAAGATTCTCCTTCTACTTGTTTTTCCTATTTTAAAAACTTATTATTGTTTTCTCCTTTGAGATAGAGAAAATACTATTGTAATTTTATTTCACTTAGCAAATTATATTATTCTCTATTATCTGTTTTGTTGTTGTTTTTTTTATATCTTTTATTTTAGTTATGAGTTTATATGATGGTACTCTAATATCCAATAGTGGTATGAGAACATGGTTCTTGATTATATTTTGTTATTAATATCACTATATAGTGTTATAGAAAGATTGAGTATGTTGTGTGATTACAACTAGTCTGATTTCTCATCAAAAAGAAATTATTATTGTTACTCAATATATTATGGTAGTCTGAAAGTGTATGTCTAGAAAAAATCTGACAAAAAAAACTTAGTATTTAAGGGTGTCCATTGACGAATCACCTCTCTTTTCTAGAAACTTACCCAATGTATTGGTTCACGGTCTATGATCATTGTTTTATTAAACAATCTTATTTATAATGAGAAATGCATAAGTCAATTTTAAAGTCATTTTAGCAAAACATGTGATAGAAAAGTTCAATGGAAATAATTTGTCTCGATGAAAATTGAAGAAGGAGACAATTTTCGGTAAGGACAATTATGCAGATGCAATTAAAAAAAACTCATGAACATCACAAGTCAAAAGTGAAAAAAAACTAATAATTTTTTTTTATCAACAAATAATAAAATGAATTAAAGAAAAGGGAACAGTATAAGGGTGTTCTAACCCGTATAAAAATAACAAATACCCTCACCACCCATAGGTTTAGCTTTCCCACCACACCACAGACCAATTAAATAAACCAAAATTGATAAAAACAGAAATGGTTCAAACCTGGCTGCTGAAAACAGAGATGGGTCCTTATAGGATGCATGCACACCACTGCTACACCTGCAGGGCCCAAAAGCTATTTCCAAGTCTTCATCTCCGTGCATGTTCTTCAACAACGTTTAATTATGTAGAAGCTCATGAAGGTATTGATTGTAGTGAGAGACCAATTGAAGACTGATATAGAGGTGGAATCAAGTGCTCAAACTTTAGAGCTGCAGCATAGAAAGTGACTAGTTTGTTCTGATTTTGAACTTAGTAAATATGGGTATTGTGCTATAGATCATTATCTCAAGACCACAGTAGCATCCATCCCAACAAATCCCTACCATCACCTCGGTCCAAAGTGTTGTGTACAATGTGTACACACCCTTCTCCAACACACCACTTCTAGGGATGGCAAAGCGGGACGGGTCATGGAGGCCGGCCCGCAGCCCGCTAGTAAAAAACGCGGGAAAAACTTAGTTTTTCAACCCACTGACCCGCTTTAACCCGTCCCGCATAACCTGCAGCCCGCGTAGGCCAATAGCGACACGGGACGGGTTGGTCTGCTGACCCGCAAGAAAAAAAAAGTTTGTGTGTTGACTTGACAGAGGCAAGTTGGACTAAAAAAAATATGTTTTCCTTTTCCATTCATATTCATTCATTCTAACGCTGCACACTTTATTAGGTTTCCTTTTAATTGATCTTATTTTTATTGTATTATTTTTATGAAAAATTAATTAATTAATTGTCATTGTTTTAATGTATGCAGATGACAAGAAATATTATAATTATGAAAAATTGGATAAAAGTTCTTCTAAGGCTGCATCCAATGTTATTGAAATGTAAGAATATTAATGTTTTTGAATTAACTAAGTTGATTGTAGTGGTGTTTATGTTTAATGTTTTTGAATTAGCTATTTTTATTTTTTTGAGATGGAAGAATATTGATATTTGATTTTTATCTTAATTAATTATTGATGTTTGACTATGTTTGAAATGGAAGAAAAAATATTTATAATTTTTCAAGAGCAAAAAGTAAAAGCCCTTTTCATTGAAAAAAAAACCTAAATGTGAGTCAGCCCGCAAACTTGCGGGCTAGCCCTTATGCGGGGCGGGGCGGAGCGGGCCAAGTGTAGGGTGGGTTGACCTGTTTTGCCATCCCTAACCAATTCCAATTCTTGCTGCATAAATCCTTAGTAGTCCAAGCATTTATAACACATACTTTGTTGGGACTAACGTACCACACCTAAGGAGACCAATGAACCTCTCCAGAGAATTGGATTAGAATAGCTGCTACTTTGAATCAGGGACACTTCCCTTAGCAGAACTAGATAGCAAAATCAATGAATAGCAATTGTTCCTTGGCATGGCAACTATACTTACTGAACAATCACCACCAAACTCATAAAGAACCGTCCCATTATAGCTTGTTGTTGCATTTAATTCTTAACTCCTGCCTCTTAACTCCCTTATACCTCAATTCCCCTTCTCTTGATCATAACACCTTGTACCTATAACATTAGACCATCCAACATGGCCTTGATCTGCTATAGAATCCCTTAAAGCTTATCTGTAAATTCTAATGCAAAGAAGAGGGTTCAAAACCCAATCGAGTAGTGAAATGAAATGACCCTGTGTTTCATCCATAACCACAATTTGAGTTGTGCCATCTGGAAAATTTCTTCAGCATCTACTACCCCTTCCTTAAATACAACACAATTTCTTTGATCTCAAATACTCCTTACTATAGCTGCCCACATACCTTACTATAGCTGCCCACATACCTTCCATACCAAGTTTTGTTTGTTACTAATCTGTACCAGATGAAAATTCTGAAAGTGGCACTTCAAGTCATTGTGTTGAACAAACGTTATGCCAATCCACCTGAAGCACAAAATTCATACACTTTGTGCAACTTTGCATTCTAGAAACAGATGTTGGTTTATTTCATCCAAAGCCTGACACATTTCATTCTAGAAACATATGTACTCCTCGCCTACTCAAGCATACTCTTGTTGGAATTCTATCCAGCAGAACCCTCCATGTCGTAATGAGCACATTGGGTGATAGTACTATCCATAAGTTGTTAACTTAAAACCATGTCTTCTGTCTGCTAGTGAGGAGAAAAGAGAGAAAAAGTACATAAACAAATTGTAGGCTCCCTCTGATTGCTTACTTATATGTGAGGGGTGAACTTAGGCATCATTGCTATGGTTTTGTCCCAAATACATAATCTGAGATGTGAGACAAAAATCCGTGTTCACCCCATTTCATAGATTTTGTGTGGAATGTAAAAAGTACAAATAATGGTATAACTTATAGGTTAAAAATTTCTTTTGAAATATGTCGTTGAGTTCAAGAAGATGCATTATTATTATTATTAAAAAAAAAAAAATCAGTGTCACTCACCAGGTTTAACCCTTCAAAACACTAATATATATTTATGGACCAAGCCACACACTATTATCATCACTATACTTACTGTAGAGTAAAGATATTTGGTCTTATATTTTCTGGATACGTTTTCCCCAATATAAGTCCTCGGAACTATAATGTTAGGAGGATCATATTTTGTCTGCGAGGGAGGGAAGTTAATAGGATTCATATAACGGTAACTAACAATGAACGATGAACAGATACAAACCTGTTGCAAATTCGATGGAGGAGGCGAGACTTGAGTTTGACAACAACAATGGTGTTGAACCTTCACACACTTATTTCAATTTGACTCAATCTACCAATCAGACTATTTGCTCATATTTTAATCTACTCTTCACATCACTTATTTCAATTTGACTCAATTTACTCTCCTTATCTAATTTACTATTCTCTAACTTATTAACCACTTCTATATTTATACACATATATTCTTCAAAACATTATCAAAATAAACTATTAAGTCATCCAAACCATAAAAATAATTAGAACAGATATATCCCCACACTAGTGCTAAAAACAGAGAAACACTAACCATTGGTGAATCTACCAAGACAAAGGTGCAGATCCAAAACAAAGTTTGTATAGAATGATTACCATTGCATCATGTGACCGGGGACGCGAGAATCCTTTGGAAAAGGCGGTGAATGGCTATTTAATATGGATCGACTCGAATAAGCAACCCGACGCACTCCAAAAGGTAACAATAAATTAAAAATCAATAGTGAGACCCTGACAAACTAGAACAACAACACTAATTCCTTGCACAAACCTGGACAAAAGTTTCAAATGCTTGCGCGGATGCGTCGATGGTGGCAATGGCGCAATAGTGAGCGCTAGGTTTCGCGATAATGAATGGCGAATAGGATGTGCGAGTGAGTGAAAGGGAAGAGTGAGTGAAGCACGAAGCGTTTCGTGACGAGGGTTGCGCGGAGGCGACGATGGCGGATAGTGAGCGCTAGGTTTCGCAATAGGGTTTCAGTGTTTAGCAGAGAGAAAGGAGGAGAGAGGGAAGAGTCACGAATGAGTGAATAGTCAAACCATGTTTTAAAAAATAATTGGAAATAATAAGGAATGGTGTATGGAGGAAATCTGAAGGATAATTGTGACAGTTCAAACTGACATATTTTGAAGGATAATTGTGGCGGTTAGTCAAATGTCATATTATACGGAAATTTGTGGCGGTTATTAATAACCGCCATATTAAAACCGCCACTTTATAAATGATTTTTTGT
>Ga0123342_1006773_pt1 | contig 15669 bp, 9 predicted proteins | sample Turbeawhitnodule_FD_89960 | JGI IMG/M metagenome (GOLD analysis project Ga0123342, IMG submission 89960) | Root nodule microbial communities of legume samples collected from Mexico - Turtle bean Mexico white nodule | ecosystem: Host-associated > Plants > Roots > Nodule | place: Mexico: Nepantla... | reverse complement strand
TTTTTTTCCTGCAACTTTTATTTGCAATTTAATGGCCCTAAGGCCCTTCCATTACAACTTCTCGCACGATAGATTGCTCCTTCTCCTCCGCTCTTCTCTTTCCCATTCCTTTCCCTCTCCTCCTCTCCGCTCTCCCAACTTCCCCCTCACTTTGCCACCACCTTTCTCCCTCCGCCACTTCGCCGCCGCCCCTCTCGCAAGGTCTCCGCCGCCGCCGCCCCTAGACACCATGGCGCAGAAATTCGGAAAGTCCACGCGCCGCCCCGGCGCCTCCTCCAAGGCAAGGGTTTACGCGGACGTCAACGTTGTTCGCCCTAAGGAATATTGGGACTACGAGTCCCTCAACGTCCAGTGGGGGTAACCGATTCTCCTTCCTCTTATTGTTTTCCCTTCGATCTTCAAATACCTCTACCTTCTTTTTTTTGTCGGTTTTTATTTTATTTTGGATAGTATAAATTGTTTTTCTTCCTTGTCGAAAGTAAAACGGATTTTAGGGTTGTTATTGTTGTGGCTCTTTTGCAGGGAGCAAGATGATTACGAGGTGGTGAGGAAGGTTGGTAGGGGGAAATACAGTGAGGTGTTTGAAGGCGTTCACTGCACAGATGGTGAGAAATGTATCATTAAGATTCTGAAACCCGTGAAGAAGAAGAAGGTGAGTTATGTGTGGGCGTTGGCGTTTTATTCTTTGTGAACCTTTTGGATTTCGTTTCCGTGTGTTGTTGGTTGTGGTTACTTTTCGATTTGAGTTTAGTTAACGAATGTGGTTTTATGCATGTGCTATAATAATCATAAGCAAGTCTTCTTCGTGGTTGAGGTGGTTGTTGATATATTATTGGGGGAAGCATGCAATAGAAGAGTGGTACGCATATGCTGTTTTTGCAGTTGAAACGTTTCACCTGTCAGAGTTAACATGTTGCATATTTTATTATTATTATTATTATTGTGTGTGGGAAGAGGGAGACTTTCGTTATTTTATTTTTCTGGGGTTCAGGTAAATATTTAATCATGAAAAGGATGTGCATAAATGCATGTTTAGAGAGGATTACAAAAATATCAGTCACATCCCAAGGGAAAGTGGCTACAGAAGTTGGAAGAAGGTATATCTGTTTTAACATCAATTTCTTTATGGATCTTGTACTCAATTGAATTATCATTGGGGCTTTGTTTCAAAACATGCTCCCCCCTCCCCTCTTCATTTGCTCTATGTTCTGACCCACCCCAAAATCTCTATTTGTTCTTGTCTCTATTCAATTGTTTTTTGTGTTGTGTTTTTCACACTCACCCCCACCTGTTTATATTAGTTCTCGTATTGTGTCTCTATTCAATTTATTGTGATCATATGTTTATTATATGATTTTTTATTATTAATTATGCATAACTTATGTCTGTAATTTTGGATAGTTCTTAAGTTTGAACATTTATACATGCGCAGTACCAAGGAATAATCTTGCATATAATATGATACATAATGTTTGATATAGAAGTCATCACATCATCAACTACCTCACTAGTAATTCTTGTGTTGATTGCTCTACACACTTATTTGGGATTGAGACAATAATTCTATTCTAGGAATTGAAATTGACCAAAAGTATCAAACATGATTAAAAAATTTGATGTGGAAAAGGAATGTCTAAGGTTATAAATCTTTCTAGAAGAACTTCAAGGGAAAGACAAAGTGAGTTTGTGTTTATTATTGAATGTGAATGTCGTGCAAGTGAGTTTCTAGTTATTTCCTTCCATTTGGTTACTTGGAATAAAATGCTCCAGTAGAAGGGGGCTCTTTAGTTGTTTATTTCTTCTAAACTATAATACTTGGCACCCATCCTCTGGTTATATACATGTAACTCTGACAATGCTTCTGGTTCTGACTGCAGATCAAGAGGGAAATCAAAATATTACAGAATCTCTGTGGAGGGCCTAATATTGTAAAGTTGCTTGACATTGTTAGAGACCAGCAGTCAAAGACTCCAAGTCTTATATTTGAATATGTCAATAACACTGATTTTAAAGTGCTCTATCCAACATTGTCAGACTATGATATTCGATATTACATCTATGAACTTTTGAAGGCAAGTTTTATGCTCTGTTGTTAATTAATGTAGAACATGAAATTGCCTTAGATAATACTTTGTTTTTTATCCATACACTGTGTCGACACAGGATATACTTGATGCTTCATAACAGGGTTAAATGTTAATGATTCTGGTGATCTTGTTGAATTAGATTTAGTAATAAAGATTTACATCATTTTCTGTCAGATTTGGTGAATACTTTCTGTCTTCAGTTTAGTTTTTGATGAACGGTGCATAATGGTTGGTATTTCAGACCTAATGTAGGAGGATTTTTTTTTTGTATCATGCAAGGGACTTGTGAACTAAACTGCTCCATAGATTCTCATGATGTAATACACAGCACCTTGTCTTGATTGTACATTATTAACATTTTCAGAGCCAGTTCTGTTCTCAACAAATTATGTTTTTGAGTTTAAGAACGCATCCTCATTCAGTATGGCTTGCATGCTGTCAGCCCCAGCATTTTGTCTTGTGAGATAATACAGCTCGCTTTCTAGTAAAAGTGTCACTCGTTATTGTTCTTCAACCATAGTTGTTAATTTTGTGCAATAGCCCCACTTTGTGGTGTTGTGTTGCAACTTTCTGATGCTTCAATAGAACCTTTTCTGGAGCAGCTTTTTTTGTGTCATGCTCATTGCAGTGCTAAAGTTGGGAAATTGCAGATATTTCAGCAGCCATTTTGCCATGTTTAAAATCCCTAATGTTATGGCTTGTAATTTTTGCTCCTCTTTTTCATTAACCAGAACAGGAACACTATTTCCCCCTACTTCATTTGCACTGCCCAACAGTAACAAATCCAGATCTTCTCCTGTCCGACAAAGAACCAACTTTGTTTTCCAGCCAACTCTTGGTGTTTTTTTCATGTTTTAGTGAACCTGTGATCCATTAAAGCAATGTCTTCGTCCACTCAGCCTCGGGTCTTTTGTTTGAATCCTTTATCTTATTGATGGGTATTTAGTTAAATTCTAACTTTAATTATGAATATGTCTTTAATTTCAGAAGTATTTTTTTTAACTTTTCAGCACATGCATACACACATATGTAAACTAGGGATAAAGTTACTCTAAGAGAGTAATTTCTAACTCACCTTTTGTTTTTTCTTAATCTAATGATTATAATAAGTAACTGACATTTTATTTTAGAGATAAGATAAATGAATGGTGATGATGAGGAATAACTTTTAGAGTTACTCTTAGAGTAACCTTATCCCTCCTCTCTCTCTGTCTCTGTGTGTGTATATATATATATATATATATATATATTTTTAATATAACTAATGTTATTTTTTTTTTAAAAGTAAAGCATAGTTTCATTCCACCACCTACTATGTTTTGATTTTGGGGGTCAGTTGCTTTCTTCATGCAGCTATTTGGAATTGACGACTATGTCTTAAACCTTTCTAGAACTCAGAAGCTTTTTCTTTAATGATTGTATGGTAATGGTATTGTTCGTACTTTGTGCCATTCAATGAGAAAATCTTCAATGGAGAATCCTCATGTCACTTGATGTAGTTGTTTACTGAAGTAGCAAACTATGTAGTCTTCCCTTGAAAGTTTAAATTACAAATAATATTTGCAAAAGATAATGTATCTGCATCTATATGCCCATGTATTGTGTAGGTTTCTTTATTGGCATATTACGTATCTTTCCCTTATATGGTGTGTGTATTGTCACTACTGTGTTGCTTTGTTCTGTTTGTTACCTATAATTTGCATTAGATTATTTTATCAATCCTACCATGTAAATTGTTTGTGGCTATCAACATGGAAGCTATAAGTTTTTTGGAATTTCTTCCAGGCACTGGATTATTGCCATTCACAAGGAATCATGCATCGGGATGTGAAACCACATAATGTAATGATTGATCATGAGCAGCGTAAGCTTCGCCTTATAGATTGGGGGCTTGCAGAGTTCTATCATCCTGGAAAAGAGTATAATGTTCGTGTGGCTTCAAGGTACATCTGCTCTTATTCTATTTTCTGGTTGGGGAGATGTTCATGGGAGGGTTAATTGTTGTGGTGGGCCTTTGGACATAGCCCAGTAGGGGACCCATGAGGAAGGGAATCCGAGTATAGTGTCTGCTGTGTGTTCTTGTTGCATGCTGCTCAACTCAAGTACTCAACCAACTAAACCATTGTAGGAGGGTTACACTCATGCTTTTGCAAATGATTTATAAATTCACATAGTAATTGCTCAGGCAACATTTCCATACTCTTTGCACTTTCTGGTTTAGCTTTCCTTTTGGTTTTTGTAATTACTCCTTCTATGTGCCTTTACGCTTGGTTACATGCATACTTGAACTAAGATTATGAGGGCTTTCTTTTTGTTTAAAATGACCGTTTGGTAAGCAAAGTTTGTTTATATCTAAGAATGTGTGGGTTTTGGAAATTTAATGTCCAAAACCAATGCATATGTTGGTAAATTATGAACCGCAATTATCCTCCATGAACATCTTTAAGCCGTTGGGTAATGATAAATTTGGTGTACTGCAGAACAGGTGGGGTGTCATTAGCTTGTTTATGTATTTGGTGAAAAAAGAAGTTTATTTGGTTACTTTTGACAGTATTTATTTTCATTTGTATCTGCTTTAAGCTTTGTTTTCTTATGTAGATATTTCAAAGGTCCTGAGCTTCTTGTTGATCTTCAAGACTATGATTACTCTCTAGATTTGTGGAGTCTTGGTTGTATGTTTGCTGGGATGGTAAATGGTGCACTTTCCTTCAAATACAATATCATATTATTCACTGTTTTGCTTCCATAGTGAGATAAACCTTAGAATCTTTAGCTACTGCATGATAGATCAATTTCTTCTTTTTGAATTCATACATACAGGTTGAAATATCCTCCCCTGCTTGATTCAGGCTTGTGTTTTTTACATTGTTCAGATATTTCGTAAGGAGCCATTCTTTTATGGACATGATAACTATGATCAACTTGTCAAAATAGCTAAGGTAAGCCTGGGGGATGTTGACCTGAGTTTGTGTCAGATTGTTGTGTTTGGGTGATTACTCATTGCTGCTATGCTCCTGCCCTGTTGATTTTTTGTGTAATCATACTTTTCATGCTGGGGACATTTTTGTGTTGCGAGTTTGCTTTCTTCTTGAATCATGTCTTTTTTTTCCTTTCATGTTTATTCATTTGTGTGTACTAGAGTTTGTCGTACTTAGTGGGTGGTTGTTGTAAACTACATATTTAAATGATTTCTCATCAAATCAGTTTGACAACATACAATGTAACCTAGGGATATTAACCCATATTTCTTTCAACTTTTTAATTCTTCAAAATACCATGATTTATATTAAGTAAATTCATATTGCTGAATGCCAAAACCACTCCTAACAATTTACTAAAACACCATAATACCATAGTGTCAACTTGTTGTCAGAGCAGGTTAATTCCCAATTAAATGTGGACATCTCGTCCTGCTTCTGCACTGGATTTTCACTCAACCAAGTCCATTCTTGTTTCTTGGACTTTTCCCCAGTCACTTTTACCTCCAGCCTGTGTGAAAGCCATGCACCCTTTTCCCATTGACAAATCCTACTAGTCCGCTGCCTTTGTGCCATACATAGATCAAATCTCCTGTCTTCCATCATTAACTTTAGAATCAGTTGTATTCTATGTTCCATTCCACCATTCATTGTGGATTCTATTAGTGTGTTTGGTAGGGATTAGAGAGGAGTTGAAATAGGAGAGAGATGGGAAATGAAGATGCCTGGTAGCAGAGAAATAAAAAAGATGTAGGTCCACACACCCTTTTATTTTTCCTCAAATATAACAGGAAATGAACAGTGATAACATACAAAAAAATGGCATGTTCATCCTGGTGGTTGAACATTGAAGAATGTCTTGTTTATTTATTTTATACCTCCAACAAAAAACCTTTTATTTTCACTCTGTTTCTCACTTATTTCTATTCACTCTACTTTTCTCTTCCTTATTTCCATCCACCTTATTTCTTCTTTGTTTCTTTTCTTCCGAGCAAATGCACCCTCAGTAAACCAAACAGTATTCTTAATTGTTCAATCAATAGTCTTCTCTGACATTTTTTCATATGCATGACTGGAGTATGTAATAGGTGTTTGGCTGAAGCACTAAATCACATTGACTAGCCGAATCTCCAAATCTTCTTTACAACTGACCTAAGAGACTTAGACATTGTTAGGACAATGAAGGTGGAGTTAATTATGATAGTTAGAGGTAGTGGCCTAAATAAATTTGCTGTAGAAGAGGGAATTCAGGGGGATCTGTTATCATTTGTAAATTGAGCATTAGCTCTTTGTCAAATCTAAATCGCTGGTGGAGAGATGTCCCTCCTACTTTGCCGAGATCCAAATCATTAGCATTTAACTAATATGCCTTTAAATTTGCATCCCTAAATCTTATTTCAATTGTGGTCTTGTGATAAAATTGTCCTCTTGTAATGAAACAGGATGTTTACTGGCTTTTGAGAATGCCTTCTTTCATTTCCTACTTGGTGCTTTATTTTCCTGTTACCGATCTTTTGCAGAACCGTGCTCTTTTTACTTGTTTAATTTTTATCAAGGCCTAAGAGAATAGTTTGAATTTTATCAAGGCCTTAGAGAATAGAAACTGAAAAAGTTGTCTATGCTTAGTTCATGTCTACAGCATGGTGTAGAAGCAACTTAATGAGATGGAAAATTTTATTGATAATTTTTTCCTCCTCTTGCAATAGGTGCTTGGGACAGATGAGCTAAGTGCATATTTGGATAAGTATCGAATAGAGTTGGACCCACATCTTGCAGCACTTATTGGGAGGTTTGTTTCTATGCTTTCCTAGTTTATTTTATGTTGCTTGCTATATGAAATTATTGTTTTAACTAAGACGACACTCCAAATTTTGTGACAGGCATAGCCGTAAGCCTTGGGCAAAGTTTATTAATGTTGACAATCATCACTTGGCTGTTCCTGAGGTTATATGCATTGTAATTATTTATTTAAATGTACTTTTATTATCATTGTTTCTCATTCTAAATTTATACTATTTTCTTAAAAGGCTGTTGACTTTGTTGACAAATTATTACGTTATGATCACCAAGAACGTCCCACTGCAAAAGAAGCCATGGTAAGAGCTCTATCTTTTTAGTATTGTTATTACTGCCGCATTGTTATTCCTGACATGTTAGCCCGAACCTGGACTTGCATTTGGGACTTCGGGATTCTGATGTGATTTTGCTTTGGCTAATGTTTCATCTGATTGCCATCAATCATGCCTTTATCGGGATTTTGTTTTTAAATTTTATAACTGAACTGTTGGGAAATCCCTGTTAAGTAGCCGACTTCCCTGCTATTTGATGGTTCTAAGTTATTTATGGTGCTTGTTAAGTTATCATACCTATAGTTGGTTTCTTATTCTTTACTTGGTGCCCTAGATGTTTGTTTCCCTTTTAAACCATATTTTGTTTTCGTATCAAGTACTCTAATAAAGAGTATTGAATGAAAACTTAAGAATTTAATGTTAGGAACCTGTTAACAAAATTTTGTTTTTGACAAAGGTATTGTAAGTTGCCTACGCCCTTTCCTACAACCAAAGTATTTGGTAATACGAACTTTTGTAAAATGTTTGGTAAACAAAATACTTGTTGATATGCAGGCCCATCCATACTTCAATCCAGTTAGAAATGCAGAAAGTAGTAGAACTCGTACGCACTGAGTTGCTGGTGTTTGTTGAGATATGGTGTTCGTTCTTGGAATGGGGCCTTCAACAGGTGTCTAAATTGTTATTTCTGGTGGAACTTGCTTTTAGGAGATTTGGCCGCTGTTCTGTTGTAAAACTCAGTTTGATTAGTTCTTTACCTGATCGTTTTGATTCTGGATTTCAAATTATTTTTTGGGTGGAAAATTCAGTTTTAAAAAAAAATATTTGATTGTGTGCCAAATGTGGAAATGTCTCGATTCAGTTTCAGTAAAATTAAATGCGGTTTTTATACTATATGAACTCGAATATTGAATCAAATTTTTATTGTTACCGGTTCATTTCAAGCATCGACACTGTATAACTAGGTAGTATTTACAGTCCTCCCATTTAACACATTGAAAACTGCAGTTGTATGCCTGAGAATGGTCATAGGATTTTTTATGTATTCCGAAAAATAGATTGGGTTTTGCTGGAAAATTAGGGGTTTAAATTGAAGTGAGTCAATTTTGCTGTACTGTGTTCAGCTCAATTTTGCTGTAACATGTTTCTATTTATGCAACTTACATTTTTTTAAACAAGTTTATTTTTTAATTCATAATTATTTTTAAATCGAATTTGATGCAGCCCGATATATGTCTGATTGCGTGGAGAAAAATAGAGATTTTGTTTTTAAAATTTGGTTTAACCTCCCCTCATAATTCCTTGTTTAAAGGATCGCTAATTAAACTTACGTCCTCGATTTTCTGAAAGAACATAACCAAGTGCAGTTGGCTCTTGAAATTCAAAATTCATCTAAGCATTACACTCAGCCTTCTCACCTGTGATCGGTGGAGGAAGGAAATAAATAAGAAAAATACAAGAGATATAAGCTATTCTGTTGAAGAGAAATAAAATTAATTGTTTTTTGAAAAGAATTAAGTATTATTATTAAAGTGTACATTATGGAGGAGGAAGAAACCATAATTTGATTACTGTAATCGGCGGAAGATAATAATAATAATAATATTTTTCCGTAATATGAATAATTGATTATAGTTTCATGTAACAAATTATGTGATGAAAAGAACCGAATTGGAAATGCTGTAATCTCTTCACAGTTTTGAGTGGAAGTGCAGGCGTTCCTTAAGATTTTTCTTTAAATATTTGTTTCACATTTCATCACACTTTCACCCAATCACCTCATTTTTAAAAAATGATAATTGTTAGCATTTGATTCTTAAAAAATGGATATTTGTGCTTTCTTTATATGACCGGTTTTAAAATGTTAAAACTTACAAGCTGAACAAAAAGTTACTGAAAAGAAGATGCATCTATTTTTTTATTATAAAACTGTTTTGTGCTATTCAAATAAAAAATTTAAATAACATAAATAAGTTTTGTGATATTCATATTAGAATTTGTTTAAGAGGGCAATAGAATCTGGTGCATCTAATTAAGATTTTTTTTCTAATTTATAAAATGTCCTAAACTATTTAATTAATATACAAACTTCGACATTATTTTGTAAAGTGATTTGGATAGACTTTGTGTGAGAATTAGTAAGACATTAAATATTCTATCTACTCAGTAGTTTTTTAAACTTTTGAAACCTTCTCAAAGTTTAATTTTTCTCTTCTGTCAATTGTTAGAATTTCTTTTTTTTTTTTGTTAGTATAATGTTGCTCATCTCTTTCTTCTAATTATATATCTTCAATATTATTAGTTAACTAAGATTACAGTTTTGGATCTATAGTCTAAATCTAAGGGTAAAAACATCAGATGCTACCTCGTTAAGGATATACAATATATAGACATGAGGAGAAATATTACTTAAGAAGACAATAAGTGTCATTTTTACTTTCAAGATTGAAACCTTGTTTGTTATTTTATAGATTGACTAACGTAATTTTGAATGTTTTATAAAAAAATATCGAGTATTTTCAAATCTTATAAATCCCTAAAATCATTCCACATTTTTAAAATTTGATAATATAAATCCATTAAAATCTAGATAATAAAACCCCAATCATAATTCTTTTAGAAAAATTTATGAATCATAATAATCCTACAGTCTTTCCAAATTAAAAATAAAATAAAATAAAAAAATAGTGGATTAGTGAATCCATGTGGGCCCATTTGATCCATTGGCTAAAAAACATGAATTAAGCAACCGTGAAGAATGACAAGAATGTATTTGTATTATTGTGATGCCAAAAATGTCATTGTGTGCACATCCTTTTCTGCACAAACGCAAATGGTTATATGTATATCCTGAAATCTTGATTTGATCCAAATAACTGAAAGAATGTTGGAAAAGGGTAGCGTTGATGTAATGTTAATGTTGTTGTTACTTAGGAAAGTTGAAGCTTCTTACGCAACTCAATCACGGCTTTCCATTTAAATCTCATCTTTTTCCGTAAATGCGCTACAACAGATACTCCACCTTCTTTATTGTCCTTGCCTTTCCCACCCACAATGTTAGGTTTCACCTTTCCTTCTTTTTCTGGAAACAGATTCATGTTTTTCACTCAACTCAATTTTACTCTTTCTTATGTATTTTTGTAATTATCCTACATTGTCACTGCATATGTTATTTTCCTCGTAACAGATTCATGTTTTATTACTAGAAGATAATAAATTTAGGTAGGATAACTACTTAAATTGTTTACTTATGAATTAATTCTTTGTTGTTGAAGATTGAATTAAGGATTGGAATTTGATAAATTGGTGAGAAATTGGAAAGTGCAAAGCGTTGACTGTTTTATTAGGATTAATATTATTCTCCCTCTGCATTATCCTGTTACAGAATACCACTCTTCTTAAGCTTCGTCTTTAAATCTAATGATTAGTTTATACATGTGTTTGAAGCCACTTTATATTGGTTGAAAAGAGCGTGCTAGCATTCTCTATCACTAAGGATGTGGAAGTGAAGTGTCTCATAGTAACTGGAGACAAGGCAAAGACATAAATCCCCGAATATTCGTGCTTATACCACATTTCGCATATAATCCAATATCATAGAACAACTTTGTGGGCTCCATCTAACTCCCATCATCAATATGCATTAGAATCTCTTTTTTTAGGATTTCATTTCCTCTTTTAATCAAATATCAAAAATGCCTGGTTCATAATAAAAGACACGTCATTCATATATAATAATATTATTTTCATTCTTTTAATCTTCTTTTATCATATGTTATACTCTTTTTTCTCGTTTAGTTGTAAAATAATTTATAGTGTTAAAACAATTCACGTAGAATTAAATATGAAGCAACATGATGATCTACCACTATACTTTTTCAACTTTTTCCCCTTTTAAAATGGCGAGATGGAAGTTTAAAAATAGGAGAGTGAATGCATGAGTGGTATTTTAAGATATTGGCATGAGAAAGGAAAAGGAATGAAGTATTATTATTATTATTGTGTGTAGAGTAGAAAGAGATGCGTAGTGGTGGGTATTGTGTTGCATACTTGCATATCGGCCAAGTGGGTTAAGAAAGGATTCTCTTGTTTATTTGATTTAATAGCGAAACCAATGCGTTTAATCTTTTCTTTTGAATAATGATTGCATTCTACTTGGACTAATAGCATTAGTGTGATGAATGGGGTGATGCATGTATGTATAGGATGTGAAGATGCATATGCATGCATAGGGTGTGAGATGATGACGTGGTAGGTAGGTATTGTGAGATTAGTTATTATTTTTGGGTACAGTTGTGAATTTGTTGTTATCCTGCAAAAATCCGACCAATGCTTTCCGTTTCAGTACTATTGTCTTCTTCTTCATTCGACGATGAATGTAACAAAATGGATAGATGGACATTATGGGGTGTGTTTGGCAGAAAAGGATGCTAAATTCACTCCTCAGTTGACTTGACATCCACGTCGCGGTCTTGTCAGGATGGGTTTCAATTATAATTCGCAATGCTTGATTTGATATAACACAAAAGCACCTTTTGTTCACTTCTCTTCTACCCACACCATAATTTCCAACCTAAACTACGTTTCCAAAACATTTCAACTCATTTATTCAGACTGGATAGTTATAGATTCATGAAGTGTTATTTTAGAGTGGATTAGTCATATATATATATATATAATTCATATTATTTTTTTATAAATAATTGTTTATCATTTAAAATTTATTATTAAGAAGTTTTAGTCAGGATGACCATTAGAGTTTGGATTGAGGAGAGGATTTGAGGGAGTGAATTTGGAGTGATTTGAGAGGAAAGTGTAAAGAAAGTGAGGTTGTTTGGATTATGATATATTATAGTGGATTTATGAGGAAAGTTATTGAAGTTTGTGAATGATATGATGGTTGTAAGAAAATTTTTATTTTTTTGTAAATGTGTAAAATGTAAGTTTACAAATTTACCCTCTCTTTAAAAAATATTTAAATAATAAAATATGAGATATTTTTATGTTAATTTTAGTTAATTAAAATTTTATAAATACATATAAAAATTATTTTCATAAAACTAAATCAATTCAAAATTAAAATTAATTTTTATTATTGTTAATATTATTATTTAATAAATTTATTTTAATTATTACTAAGTATTAATTTATATTTATTTATTGTTATTATTATTTTATTTACTATTATTATTTATAATTTTTTTATATATATTATTTCTATTTTAAATTTTAAAAATTAAGGGTAATTTAGACTTTTGCAATGATGTGATGTATTTTTCTTAAGGTTTCCATGTCTTTCTTTGCTGGGCAGAGAAGATAGCTTCCATCTCTCTCCCGGCAAATCACCACCCTCTATTCTATGCAATTGAATGGAAACAAACATAAAAAATTGGTGCATTTCAATCCGAATGAACAGTGTTCACTCGGATGCAAACAGAACATTAATGACAATGAAGATTCGATTAAAAAGATATATAATCATCCAATCTCCTTGGTATTCTTATCTTATAATGGATAAATACATAGTCTATATTTTGTTTTTTCATTAACTCTTGAATCCACTCATTTTCTTTAATAAAAAAAAAAACAAAGAATAATGGTAATATATGATAATTTTGCACTAACTTAATTACGAGTTATATTGATAATCCTATACCAAATTACAATACAAAGAAAAAATATTTCTTTACTAAAGTATAAAAGTTTTAAAATTATATTATATCACTATATTATACTTAAGTGTTGATATTTAGATGCAATGAATAGAGTGAAAAAGGAGAAGAAGAAGAAACCGGAGGGAAGGCAGGGTGTCCCTATAATCAAATGAGAAAAACAGAAAAATTATTTTAGGTTCAGAATAATTTTTTCTTTGTCTCTATATTCAAATGGATGTGTATGTAAAATTTTATCAACCACATGATGTACAAACTTTTTATTTACGTTTCCTATGTTAAGAGAATCTTATTTTTTATTGTTTTCCCCCTTCTTTCTTATCTTTTCAAACCTACGGGAATCCAAACAAAACATAAGAAACTAACTCATTTTATAGGTGTAGAATGTAAGGATCTGAAATCGATTTTTATTCTTGACGTGAATAACATAAGAATGTCAATTTTGAATATATAAATGTGAATATCTTATTAATAAAAATATGAGTGTTTATATAAATGTTCATTGAATCCTAAAGCTTGTTTATTCTAATACATTTTTGAAATTCAATTTATTTAAACTATTTGGAAAAAATGATAGTTTTATTTGTGGGTAAACTATGTGTGTGACCACCACCAACCTGATTTGATTTAATTTCAGGCTTTTAAAATTGCTTTTGAATTTAATTTATGTGAACTGTTCACTTTTCAAACCGTATCTTTTTTCTTTAATTATAATGTGACTTTCTTTTAATTATTTAATGCTAAATTATTAAGGTGAGAAGTATTTGTTATTTTGATAAGTTAATTTATTGAAGAGGAACTAAATGTATGATGATTGAGAAATCTTAAGATTGTTTAGTTGAGAATAAGAATAGAATAAGAATGGAATATGAGGAATGAATTAAAGCCAAAAGTTGTGCGGGAAAGAGTGATGCACTAAGTAATGATATTTTTGTTCTCTTAGTAGGCTTATTCTGTCGTCATCTCCTATGAATTAGTAGGTATTTTGGATATGATCCAAGTTTCTTCAATGAATTATTTAGTGATTGTTATGAGACAAAACGGTTGTTTTTGAGAGTGAGATTCCAAAGTAGCTTAAGGACAAAAAAGTGGAGCGATTAATATAAATTATTCTTCTTAATTATCAGTCAACAAACTCAAATCTAACATAAATTATGATACAAAATCTTTTGAAATGCTTTCGCGATTCCAAATCTAATGGAGTCTTGGCAATCATCGAGTCAGGGAATAACATCATGGTGGGTTAGTAGAATCATGCTTTAATGCTAAAATGGTTAATATCAATTTTTAATCAGTAAGAATATTTCATCTTATCATTTTAAATTTCTCCACTTTATTCTACTGCAACTATGCATTTCCAGGGTTATATACGTAATATGCTTCATGTTGACCTCCAATTGTTGAGAAGATAAGTTCAATCTTAACATCTATCATCATATTCTAACTATATATTTAATGTAATTACTCTCACATTCAATAATAATTAATTCATCAGATTCTTTTAATTGATAGATTAGACATTTAGGTTGAACTTTTCACATGTTCTTAATCCTCTTGTTAAGAGTTTGGTTACGAAAATTATATTATAATCCAGGACAGATTCATAAATCAATTAAAAAGGTGGTCGAATATCTGACTTCTAATACATGATTAATAAATAAATAGTGACAAAAATAGAAAATGTAATAAAAATTTCTATCACGAAAAGTTTATATTTTAAACATAGTATAAATTATAAATTAAATATGTTTCCATTGTCATTTTACACTTATATGTATAAATACATGTTTGGTAAAAGAGTAAATGATCGTTTTAAGTGATGGTAGAACGGTAAAGCCGCAATTATAGTACTGTGTACATCACTTAGAAAAAACATAATATCATATAATTTAATATTTTAAACAAACTAGATATTATTTATACTACTTCATATGCTGTTTATCTCTCTATATTTCTAAGATTTTTCATATCTTCTAAATTCTGTAATATTTTGAATAAAATTTATTACACTACACAAATTTTACTCACAAATCTATATTAAATTCAATATTATTATTAATATAAATACTTTTATTAATATTATTAATAATATTATATTTTTATTTATATTATTATTATAATATTACAAATATGAATAATATTAATAATATTGACAATATTAAGAATATAAATAATTTTAATAGTTTTAATAATATGAATAATATTAATTATATCAATTATATGTGTAATATTAATAATATTATTATATGAATAATTATAAATATTAATATAACTAATATTCATAATAATAAGCATAAATAATGATTATAAATAATAATAGTAAATAAAAAAAAATTAAAAAAGTTAAAAAATATATGCAAGATTACTTCCGAAATATATCAACTGAAGTTAGTAGGTATTTACCTACGTACTCAAGTTGTTAGGTATAATATACATACTCAAGTTGGTAGATATTACTTACGAACTCAATTGATAGTATTACCTACTAGAGTTAGTAAACATTACCAATGAATTGAAGTTGGTGAATATTATCTACAGTCTAGAGTTGATAGATATGCATAATATTAACATTATAAAATTAATAATATGAAAAATATTAATAATAAAAAAATAATAATATCAATATTAACAATATTATTATTACTAAATAATATTATTAATATTTATAATAGTTGTAATATTATAATATTATTAAAAAAATTATAATATTAATATTACAAATATTATTAATATTAATATTAATGATATTAATGATGTTATTCATATTAATATTAATGATATTAATGATGTTATTAATATTAATATTAATGATATTGTTATTATTAATATTAATATTAATGATATTGTTATTATTAATATTAAT
>Ga0123342_1006772_pt1 | contig 15671 bp, 8 predicted proteins | sample Turbeawhitnodule_FD_89960 | JGI IMG/M metagenome (GOLD analysis project Ga0123342, IMG submission 89960) | Root nodule microbial communities of legume samples collected from Mexico - Turtle bean Mexico white nodule | ecosystem: Host-associated > Plants > Roots > Nodule | place: Mexico: Nepantla... | reverse complement strand
TCTTCGGAGGTGTATCTTAACCACATCTTCTTTAAACGCATATTCCTTATTCTTCGGAGGTGTATCTTAACCACCTTAGCTTGTCACATAAATGCCCTTACATTTATTGTGCATTCGGTCGGTAGGTCGGTTATGTGCGTTCGTTCGGTGCCTACCAGTACATTATAGATTAACCTTGCTGACTTGGTCAACCCACGAGCCGATCGACATCATGTTACCATGCAACATTCCTTATCGTGGATGAATGGTCAGACGGTTTGAGATTCTGACCGACTAAGGGTGCTCGAATGGTCGTACCAATACAAAATAAATTATTGATTTAAAATAATAACAAGTAAAAAAAAAAAACATGACAAATATATAAATACTTATTTTCCAAATATTTAAAATAAAATAAGTATTTGAGAGTCTTCTAACCATTCAACTTCAAGTTTTTAAGTCAATACACTACATTTGTACATATTTATAGATTTTGAAGTTTTCTTATATATATATATATATATATATATATATGATGAATTGTAATTTTAATTTAACTTTATTTTTGCAATTTAGTGAATATTTGAAAAGTTGAATAGTGTCATTTGATAATTGTGAAGTAACGTGTTTTAGTATAGGTAATACTTAATTCATAATAAAGTTTTATTTGATGATGCGCATGGATAATAATAAATGAATACTAAATCACTCTTTAATACATCAACTGAACTAAAAATGTTATATAATAATTAAAATATATAAAATGAAATATAATGTTAACTTTATATTCAAAATGTTACTATTTAAAGAAAATGACTTAGTTTGACTTTATTACACGTGGTGACTTTAAGAACGTGGAAGGGAGGGTTAAAAAGTTTTGATAGAAAAGTCAAACAAAATAAGATGATGATTGGAGAAATTATAATATGTAATCAAATAAATATATTTATTTATTATTTAAATTCAAAATGAGGTTTAGTTTTCTTCTAAGAAGTGATACATATTTCACTTTACTTTTGTTGATAGAAAACTTTGGAATTATTCTAATTTATAATTTAAATATTAATTCTCTAGTTAATGTAATCTTACTACTTTTAATTTAAAATATTCATTTCAAAGTAATTAAGGGTATTTTTATTAAATTAACATAAGATTAAGCTACTTTATTTAAATAGATTTGAATTTAAATGATTTTAGATATAAAATCATGTTAAATATTTTGAAGAAAAAAACTTATCGTTGATCATAAAAGCCATGTGATTCTATCTACAGTAATGAAATAAAATAGGCAATTACTACTTATAGTTGTATTAATAATAGGTTTAATTATATTTTAAATTTCTCTTAAATTTAAGTATTTTTAATTAAATGTGTATTAAAATTTCTCATATATTAAGTATAATTTTTTATATTTTTTAATTCATTTAATTTTGTTGTTATTTGAGATGAGGACATGATTGATATTTTGCAGACTACTTACGTGTCTCTATATAGATTGTCAATAAATGACTTAATTAAATTCTCTCTTTTTTCATAAATTTGTGTATTTTTAATTAAGTTATTATTAAAAGTCTGTGTTTTTGTGTCTAAAATTTGTAAAATATTTCAATTAAGTATCAGGTATCAAATGGAGATAACATAACCACTTAATTTTACGATATTAAGCATAACACCATTAATTTGGATAATAAAAAATGAAATTCTTTGAATTATACTTATCTTTATCAAACATCATTCTTTCGTATCTTATTGATTGGATTTTTGTAAGATGATTAGAGTTTTAAAACTTTAATTTTTTAAAACGTTAAAGTTTATTGTGTTTTGTTTCTTGAAAAATCAAATAGTTAGGTCACTATGTCTTAAGTTTGGAATAGAAAAATCAAATAATTACATAATTTCTTTTTAAGATATAAAATTTTAAATATTACATAAAATATTTTTAATAAAAATCATTGAAAAATAATCAATTTTATTATAATTATCAATAAATAATCATTTATAAAAAGTAATTAATCATTTGTAGACAAAGTTTAATTATATTTATACATATTTATTTTCACTATAGTCATACATATACTTTAAATTTGTAAATATATTTTTAATCTACATATTGGATTTGATTTTTGTAATTTTTAATCTCAGGTACCAAAGTTTTTTTTATCAACAATAATAAATAAATAAATATGAATAACTTTAGAGGTGATTCAACCCTTATACATAATGACAACCTTAATCATACCATGTAGACATACTCCTAAGTATGGCTATACAAGACACTCCTAACTTAACCCAGAGAACCTGACATACTAAGTAAACATCTCATAAGATCATCCTAATACAAACCATCGGATCTAAACACCAATCAGAAAAGGAAAAAAACGCAGGCAGTGACTTTGATGAAACCTAAGACCAAGTCTTTAGTTGGACCAACGTGAAAACCTCTAATACATCTACTACTTCCTTTAAAAATAATTCTATTCTTATGTCTCTAGACTTCTTTAACTAGTGCAATTGAAGTACCAAAGCAGATTTAATATGATTGATATACCTTAACAGAGATAAACTGAATTATAAAATTCTTCTCTAAAATAATTTTTTATCATTTTCTATATGTGATCTAAGTCTAACAAATCCATAGAAACAATTGGATCACAAGATAAAAGAGTATAGTAACATTTAAAACCAAAACACAGTAAAAAAATACAGTAAAAGTAAATGAATGCAGTAATAATAGTAGTAATATGAAGAAGAAAAGGGAAACTGAAAAAGGTAGAAAGCAACCGTTATGAAGGTTTGAATGTTGGGGGCAGTTTAGAAAGAAAGCATTGATGATAGCAGAAAGGAGAAAAGAGAAATGGTGGATGAGTCAGAGAATAGAACAAATCAAAAGAAGAAGAAACCCTAAAATCCTGCAAAAAGCAACTCTCTCTGCTCTGCTTTGCTGTAATGTTTTCAATTCATACACAAATGTCAGACCATCCCCACTTCTCATGTCTTCACATTGGATAACTTTATTTATCTTATTTTTCTATAATTTTTCTAATTTTTTTTTATATATATGCTGAAAAATGAGAACAATTTTATATAATTTCTGTCTCAAAATCTAAACGTATAAATTATGTTGATTAAAAATATAATTTTGAAATGTTACATATATAATTATATTAATAATAAATATTTTTTCTCAAATATAAATCTACTTATTTTCAATAACTTTTTCTTAGTGTAGGCATTACTAGATATTCAAATATATGTTTAGAAGATAATATTTTGCTAATAAAAGTTAACTTTTACTTTAATTTAATAATAAAATCCTATACTCTTCAGAAATTTAAAATTCTAAAAAAAATGTAAATAAAATATATTAGTTAATTTTGTAATAATATTTAAAAAAAAGGTGGAAAAATGGAAGTTATATGAGGCACGTGAGTGTAGCAAAGAAGTTGGAAGATCTAAATTTATATAATTTTTGAGAAGAAGAATGTCATGTTGGGAGTGAGGAATATGAAAGGGTAAATTGGTCATTGTGAGAAAATTGAAAACACTTGGGCATATAAGAGTTAGGTCCGACAATGTTAGTCAGAATCGATCACACAGCTTTTGTTTTCGCACTTCGCTGTCTGAGGTTCGTTCCAAACAGAAACATTGTTAATTCTCACGACCACTTCTGCTATGCTTGCTTTTGTTTTCGTCGGAAACCCTAAATTTTTTTGTCTGCTCTGAACTTTGGGATCTTTTAAACTTGAAAAAAATGGTTTCTTATGCTTCACCCACCACAATTCTTATGCCATAGATCTTTGAATCGAATACAATTTCTGATTATTTCTCTGTTTTTCTTTTATCCCCTCTTATCCCTTTTCAGGTTCTGGATTATCAGTGTTTGGGGAGCGCGACATCATCTCTCGGGGAAGGTAACAAGTAACAACTCTTCTTGCTACACCTTTACATATGTCTATGTCAATTTGTGTATGCTTCTGCATTTCTTTAGGTTTACTGTAACGTGGTCTTCATGCTTTTCTCTATCCGTTCTTATATTTTTTTGGGGGTATTCTTTATTGGACACCCATAATTCAATTTGCTGTTGCTTTTTTGTTTTATTCCTTTTCTGGTGTGGTTCCTTTGGTTAATTTTCTTGACGCTGATTTTCGCGTATGTGAAACTATCATGTCTTGGACTGAAGAATTCTCTTTGATCTTAATTGCTGGAAATATGGAAAATAAAAGCTGCTTTTTTTCTTTTTCTTTTTTATGATTCCATGCTAAAATCAGCTCAGGGTTAAAATCTTCTGAAATCTTGATGATGGATGTTATGTTGAGCCATAATTTCTTGATAGATTTCTTTCTTGGGTGAACCATAAGATTCTTTAGTTGAATTGGGTGGTTGTCCTGTAATTTTGGAGGCATACGATGCTTCTTAATTGGAAAGCATTTTGGTCATTGGGTGGGGAAGATATTTGGTGATCATATTTGATTTACTGTGCTTTCTGAACTGTTGGTTGTGTCACACGCGTGTTGCTTTTACGTGTGTTTCTATTAGGTGCCAAAGTTGCCTACTTTGATGCGTTGTGCAATATTCACCTGCTTTAATGCTTTATGCTAATAGTCACCTGCTTTAGTGCTTTGAGCAAATCTAAGAAAAAGATTTACCTACTTTCTTGCGCGAAGCTCATGTTGTTTTCCATCACATGATTGAGGGCACTGCTTTAGAGTCCTATTTGTTCATCCTTCCACGTTTACGTTGAATATTTAATCATAGTAAACATACTAATATGATAGACAAACTTGTTTTAATGATTGCATGATTTGTTGTTTTGGTTACGTGAGAAGTATAGGCACTCACTCCTTGCGTGTTTTATTTTACCTGAAACAGAATGGATCATCAAGGGCATGGCCAGAACCCATCGATGGGGGTTGTTGGTAGTGGAGCTCAATTAACATATGGTTCTAACCCATATCAGCAAGGCCAACTAACTGGGCCGCCCGGGTCGGTTGTGACATCGGTTGGGACCATTCAATCCAGCGGTCAACCTGCTGGAGCACAGCTTGGACAGCATCAACTTGCTTATCAGCATATTCATCAGCAACAACAACATCAGCTTCAGCAACAGCTCCAACAATTTTGGTCAAGTCAGTACCAAGAAATTGAGAAGGTTACCGATTTCAAGAACCATAGTCTTCCCCTGGCAAGGATCAAGAAGATTATGAAGGCTGACGAGGATGTTAGAATGATATCAGCCGAGGCACCAGTCATATTTGCAAGGGCATGTGAAATGTTTATACTAGAGTTGACCCTGCGTTCTTGGAATCACACTGAAGAGAACAAAAGGAGAACACTTCAAAAAAATGACATTGCTGCAGCAATCACAAGGACTGACATCTTTGATTTCTTGGTTGACATTGTACCCCGTGAGGACTTGAAAGATGAAGTGCTTGCATCTATCCCTAGAGGAACAATGCCTGTTGGAGGGCCCCCTGATGCACTTCCATACTGCTATATGCAGCCTCAGCATGCTCCTCAAGTTGGAACTGCTGGTGTCATAATGGGTAAGCCAGTGATGGACCCAAACATGTATGCTCAGCAGTCTCACCCCTACATGGCACCACAAATGTGGCCCCAGCCTCCAGACCAACGTCAACCATCCCCAGAACATTAGCTCTGACGTGTCTTGGAAATTAAGGTGGACTTTGGGCTCTCTCACTTTTATGGTTAAATTTTATGTCGAAATGCTTATTTCAGTAAGTTATAGTAAATTTTGATTCTGCATGCTTTCAATTTCAGTTCTTTTCCTTGATGGATTCTAAATGTTCTTCTGTTATGTAGACTATTATTGATAGTTTAAAAAATACGTATAGGTATATCCTTTTGTACTGCCGTTACTTGTACAAGCTTTTGTTGGACTTTCAACAAAGATATTTTCTGTTTTTATACTTTGATCAGTTTAGGCAATCTTTAGAGTTTTACTGTACTGTTATTCATCGCAGATTCACAGTTCTTTTGGTCTGATATTGCCTACATTTCCTGGCTTGCAGATACACCAGATTCAGTTATGAATGTCAAACTGAAAGGTTGGGGAAGTCCATAGCGAGCAGAAGCTGTAGCTGATAGTTTACATGCAATGCAGACTATAAACATATGTAGATAATGTGCTAGGGAAAACTTAACTTTATCTTTGATTTAGCCGGATAAAATGGTATTTTTCATGTTTAAATTACAGGTCGTCAGATGATAATATTTATTTACTGGTGCACAGCAGGATTTTTACTTCAGTGGTTAAACCTGCCATGTTGCCAAAATATATCCCATCTTATCATTCACATCATGGGTTTCCCTTTATACCTGCCTATTTGACCTTGGATTTGTTGAAAAAAATTCATCTGTCATGTTTGATATGCGTAGAACTTGTGCAAGAACACATTTGCACTTTTTATGATATGTGTACTGTATTCATAATTCCACCAGCGAGTTGCATAGTTTTCTACCATCACAGATTATAATGAAAGGGGAGAAAGAAGTGCTATTAGTTGCTACCAGAGTCCATGTATGGAAGGTTAAAACCTTTCCACTATAAAGGGGTATTAGCAATACATATGTTTTATAACATTAGCAAAATGACATGATTTATAATAAATTTTAGTTAATAATAGAAAAATGTGTTTAAAAGTGTTCTCTTTTACTTAAATCCACACTGATTCTTAAATTAACAATCAAAACAAATGTTCACCTCCTCTCTTGGTCTAACTGGCTTCAGAACTCAGGGTTAACCAAAATGATTTCAAGCATGCTAACAGTTTGCCATTGGAAAATCACTGGTTTTCTAGCTTGATGGAATATTGAAAATGAAAATGGAGGTCATGTTAAAGCTAAATGACATTGAAAAAGTGGATAGGGACTACTCAATCAAGGAAATAATGATAAGTGCAAGAAGTATGTGGTGCTCACAACATGACGGTGAACAAAGCACCAAGCACGGGTCAGTGGAATTTAGAAGGTTATATATATATATATATATATATATATATATATAATGCACACATACACATTAAAATTTACAAAAAGTTTGAATAAATTTGAATACAGTTGAACAAACTAGACAAGGAGTTATGAATCTAATAGAGCTTATACAAATAGATATTTACAACTACCAGATTAGAAACATTTTCTAGCCACACTCTTTATGATGAGTCAGTTCTTCATATCTACCTTAAAAAGGTGACTGCTACTACCTATGTTAGCGTTTTCGTGTGAGGTTCAATCTACCTCTAGTATAACATTCACTTATTTCATTTCTTTTAAATACTTTAAGATTATTCTTTAATTTTTATAACAATAGAAAAAGAGAGATTAAGAATATTTTTGAGTGATAGATCTAACATTTTAAACCTATTTTGGTAGGATTTAGAAAAGTTAAGAGAATAAAGGAACGTTACACAGGTAGGCCAACATGATTCCTTGTTTAGCTAGAATAGAATAGAGCCAAAACTAAAATAAGAAATCAACATATCTTGAGCATCAGTTATCACCCAATCATAGTCCAACAAGATCTGTATGCAGAGAGTGTGAGAACATTGCTTAGAGATCTTGCCCAATAAGCCCAACCTCTAGCTCAGCCAATAATTTATGAAATGCTCTCTTTTTGCTTTGAAATCTTATATATGAAGGAGGAAAGCACCAAAAAAAAGAAAAAAGCACGGAGAAGAGAAGGTTAAGGCATCTATCCAATGTAGACTCTATCCATGACTTCCACCTCCATTTATTCTTATTTTTTTTCTTAAATTTCATGTTATTCAACTTCATGAGTAACTAAATTCTCTTTTGTTAGGGTTAGATGTAATTACCAAATTCTCTTATATTTTTTATTATATTTATATACAATGCTACAATATTTTTCTCCATTGATATTTAATTTTTATGCTTATTATTTATTGTAGCGGGCCATAAATTAGTTGAGTTGTAAGAGGTTAAAAAATTCTTATAAGTTTTTAACCTAATATAAGACAATTAAAAAATTATTTGTCTAAGAATGGATGGAAGATGATATTTATTTTTATCATAAGAATCGAGATAACAATGAAAAAGAGAAATTTTTTTATTTTTGAGTTTAATGAAATGTGAGTAATGTTATAAAGTTTAATCCTAATAATATTTAAATCATATATTTTTATTCGACTAGTTAAAATACAAAAAATATTATAATATTTAATTTTAACTTTTCCTTTTAAAGTTCTTGTTATTTGATTTCACTTCATACTTTATCCTTTACTTTACTAGTAGAAAGTTTGTGTAGTTATTTATATCACACCAAATCTTTGTGAGTTCAATACTCTTATTTATTTTTAAAACTATTAACGATAATGGTGCCTTTGCAAGAAAGCAAACATTAAATCTTGGTCAATAATCATGCCATGGCCAATTCAGCATGAATGGAAGAGAGCATGTGTCCCGGTAGTATGGCATAGAGTGAGGGCTTAAAATAAGACAGTTACTGTACAAAATTTGACCACTCTGAATTCTGAATCACATCTATTTGACATGTTAAAACTGTATCAAATCATACAAATTTATATAATTTCAAGCGAACTGTGACCAATTGTCTTTGTGATCCTTCTGTGGTTCATAACTTTTCTAGTCACGTTTACCTCTTCCCACATGCCAGCAGTTGCATATATATTAGATAGAAGAACATGAACCCCACTCTGATCAGGTTCTAGCTCTGTTAGTTGTGGTTTAACTTGATTAGCAACAGACAAGTTTTCATGAATCTGGCAGCCATTTAAAAGAGCACCCCATATGGCAATATTTGGTTGTACGGACATTGTCTCCACTAATCTTTCTGCTTCTATGAAACGACCAGCCCGACTCAAAAGATCAACCATGCAACCATAATGCTCTCTTTCTGGCACTATACCGTACATTTCTGTCATCTGTCTAAAATGTTTTTGAGCCTCTTCAACAAGTCCAACATGACTACATGCGAATAAAACTCCTATGTAGGTGATGTGATCAGGGACTAGAGAGCTATCCTTTTGCATTGTTTGAAACATACTCAATGCTTCATTTCCACGACCATGCATGGCTAAACCATTGATCATGGTAGTCCAGATCACCACATCCTTTTTCTGCAAACTGCTAAAAATCTTCTGTGCACCTCCTAACTCACCAGTCTTGGCATACATGTCCAGAAGAGCAGTAGCAAGGGCAATGTCTGTTCTGATAATGTCGGTTTTTAACAGATAAGCATGAACAGCTTGTCCCAATGCCAGAGCACACAGATGGGCACAAACACTCAAAACACTCAGAAAGGTAGCCTTATCAGGATAAATGCCACTAGTCCACATATCAAAAAAGAGATCTAGCGCCTCCTGATGCCTCTCATACTGATTGTAGGCATTAATCATACTGTTCCAAGCCACAATGTTTCTCTTGGGCATTTTTCTGAACAGGTCTCTTGCTATCTTCAAACTACCACATTTGGCATACATTTCAAGAATTGCAGTTGCAAGAATGATGTTACTATTGGATGTGCACATGAAGGGATCATAATCAGTCTTACGAATTCGCTGGTGGATCCGACGTCCACTATCAATGTCTCTACTACGAGCACACGCAATCAAAGCATTCACCATAGTTATTTCATTAGGCTCGACACCCCAATGGCTCATGTCTTCAAATACCTTCAAAGCTTCATATGGCTGATTATTGTTCACAAACCCAGCAATCAAACAAGTCCAAGCAACCACATTCCACTTGGGAATATTATCAAACACTTGCTGTCCTGACTTCATATCTGCACATGACACATACATGTGGAGTAATCCAGTAGCGGTATAGGCATCAGCTTCAAACCCAGATTTCATTATGCAGCTATGAATGCATTTTCCACAATCTTGATCAGCAATTAAACAACATGCTTTGAGTGCAAATGGGAAAGTAAAGTGATCTGGGGAATACCCATCTTCAATCATATGTTTATATACAAGCATAGACATTCTTGGATTGTGACCATTAACAAAACCTCGTATCATAGAGTTCCAAATGTAAACACTAGGAGTATCAATTTGGCGAAATACCAAGCCTGCATAATTGATGTCCCCAAATTCTGAATCTACACAAAAATCAATAAGTTTGCTCAAGGGGACTATGCTCTTAATAGTTGGGGTTGTGATTATTAACGCATGCAGTTTTTTCAATTCACTCATACTTATGCATTTTGCTAACAGAGAGATAATGGAGTTTTGGTTTATCATCCCCAATTATGCTTAATAACAATCCCCACCTTGGCCTTATATTATTAGGGGTTCTTGTGGTGCCCTCCAAAATAAACCAAGTTTACTAAGTGTACGACATACCGGCCATTCGACATAAACAACATTTCCTACAGAGAAGCTACAATAAAAATTAATCATAATCTAAATAATTAATCACTTCCCTAAACAAGGTTAAGAGAGCATTAGGTTTTTATAGGTGTGAGATAATCTTTAGATTTATAGAAAAACTATAAATAAGTGAGCACCTTGAAAGTAAAATGTAATGATTATCTAACTATAATACTCGTAATATATGTTTTTACACGTATAATCGAGACACCAATAGACTAAAAATACTAAAGAAAAAAAAATCTTAATAAAAAAGATTTGACCTGGTAAGAACACTATATATTAATAAGAAATCGACTATAAGTTTATTCAACCTTATAAAATCGATTATTGAATGAGATTTGCACCTATTTGTATACTATGAAATATTCTAATTTTCAGTAATTGATTAATGTTTAATAGATATCCCCAAATTAGAACATTTTCTTTGTACTATTTTGACGTAGTTTACATAATATGTGGCATTTGAGTATGGGTGGTTTCTTCTTGCACCTCCATATATTATTCTCTCATCTTCATAAATTTTTATATTTTCAAAAATATTCATGTGTAATATTTTGAATTACGTAATTCGAAAGTCTTTTTTCAAATTTGTAATTAGTTTCCGGATTACATAATTCGGAAGTCTTTTTTCATATGCATGATTACTTTTTGGATTATGTAATTCGAAAGTTTTTTTTAGCTTTCAAAATACATAATTTGGAAGTCTTTTTTCAAATGCGTGTCCAGATTACATAATTCGAAAGCTACTCTATGGAAGTGACACAAGAAAGATAAAAAGATATTTTCACGCTTCGTACGTAGGGAGGTGGAGAAAGAAACAGTCTATAACCGAGATATAAGGAGTCTTATTATCCTAGACAATGAAGAGCGAGTTTGCACACAGCAATCTACAACTCTTTTTTTTCTTAGGAACAGTTCAAAAAATTATAAAATACGACAAATTCATTGCAATCTTGGCTGGTTTTGTTGGTTTGATATAAAGATTACTCCCTTTTGGGATACCTAGTGTTACTAAATTGTTTCAATTGCACATAAGCATGGGAATGAATACCAAAGACATTGATGTGTATTCATTTATCTGGCTGTAAATGAGCTGGAACGTGTTACTGTTTTAAATTAATTTCTCTCTAATCATAAATAACAAATTAATATTTTAAATGCATAACTCATCTTTCTTACCTCATTTTCCCCAAATGGAAACATTAAAAAAATTATTTGGCTCGTTTTTTTTACGTTTCTTTCTTTTTCAAAGTACAATCAAATGGGAAGGGGAAAAATAAATTTTTCATATTTTCTATTTGAGCACTTTCATCTGGTTTGTTCAAACCGTGTATGAATAATGTTAATAATGACTTTTAATTCATTTAATAATGACAATTTGATAATGATAGCTCACATAAACTCCTCTTTAATAAGCAGTTTTAAATAATGTGCATTATTAAAATTAGAGTTTTTTATATTACTATATATAAAAGTGTTTACACTTTTAACTAGATTTATCATATTCACTAGTACTTTATGTTTTTTTTTCTTAAACTCAAATACTTTTGAATATAAAGTAAAACTGTGTTTTTTTCATAACATCCCTACAAAAAATATATAAGGTAATTTTTTAGTAGAAAGGTTTTAAAAAGTCATTTTAATTCATTTTTATATGTTTGAAATATAGGATTTTTCCTGAGAAAATAGAGAAGCTTTAAAAACATTTCCTACTTTATATATAGACATATCTGTAACATATACACTGATATTTTTATTAATTTGTGTTTCTATTTAACTGATGGGGTTTTATAAAGGTGCATATGAATCTTTAAGGAACAGTATATATATATATATATGTGTGTGTAATCAAAGTATTGTAACAGCAAATACACAGTTCGATGATGTGTGCAAACAAACTGCACTTAATTGATACCATAACTGGCACAACACAGATGAAAACAAAAACTATAATAAGGTAAGGTGAGAACATAAACGTGAGTTATTCAGGAAATCCATGCATATTACATGAGCATTGGACAAAAGAGATTGTATATATATGTATATATATTGGTCTATTTCTCATATCAGATCAGTTTTTGCTGTTACATAAGTCATTTCCTTATTGCAAGAGAAAAAAGTTGGAAGTGGGCATGGCCAATGTCACAGAGTGTAGCAGTAAGAGTGGTCCAAGAACCAATGATGTGTGGCCATGTAAAATGAAGCTAACAACGGATTGCATGCGCTGGGATAGCCTCAAGATCTCACCTAAGGAGTTTGAAGAAAGCATGCTAGGGCACATGAACGAGAGCAGCCGCAAAGCTTTGGAGTCATGGATTCCGGTAAACATCTCGATTTATGATGTTGATAATGGTGAAACTTATGATACTAAGTTGTTCAAGAAAGAGTCGTTCTGGTTTGATCCTATGCCTATTTCTGGTGAAAAGCCAATGAAGGGAAAATCCATGATGGAGCCACTTTGTTACAATTTGGAGAAGGCAAGGGAAGAGTTTGCTTATTCAATTGAGCCTTTTAGACACATCGTAAGGAAAAGAGATCTGAGGTATGATCAAGAAATTGGACTTCGCTACTGTGGTGGCAATGTGGTTGTGGCATTCGAGTTTTCGGTTTTGCATTCACCACCTTTGGATGTTCGTAGCTTGAGACCTTAAATTAGATTAGTTGCGGCTTTATATATATAAATGTAAACAATTGAGAGTTGTTTTTTAAGAATTCGTGTTGGTTTCTCATGATCAAGGGTTCGTTAATTACCTATGTAGTTGCATTTTGACTCTCTGCTAGGTAGAGTATATCTATGTTCAAAGACCAAAACTGTGATGGGATGAGGTGAAGTCTCTCACTATAGAAAAAGCATGCTTAGATTGATAAGTTTTCTGCATTTCAAAATTAATGGCTGAGATATTTTCTCCTGATTGTGCTGTATCTCTTTTTCACTTTCTCTTTGCCATTTGTGTTGATATTGCATGATTCATGTGAGTGGAAGGGGTGAGTGAGGAGGAAGCTGAAATCAAAGGTTTTATTGAAATGAAATCTCAGGTTCTCTCCACCTCCTACCTCATCACTTCCCTATGAAAAGTTGGATTTAATCTTTTTAAATTTTTTAAATAAAGCATAATCTTAGACTTTTAAATAACATCACCTGGACCACACTCGAATATTCCCTTTTGAGCTGTATTAGAGTGTGGGTCTCTTGGTTATCAATTTTTCCTCAGGCAACATTGTAAAAATTATATCAAGAAAAGTTTCTACCAATGAATCTTATTCTAATCTAATGTGAAGTAAATTGTGAATCCTAGAATTTAAAGTTTCTTCCAGATAATTTTTTTTTATTAGTTTTGTACTCCATGTTTAAACTTCTCTAGTTTTTTTCTGGGTTTTGTGGCTTTCGGATTATACAAAAAGCGAACGAAAACACAATTATCACCGTTAAAAACACCACAAAACTTATCTTAACCACCAACCTTCACTACCAATAACTACAAATAACCACCACCAATTGAAAATGAAGAAGAAAACATCACACTTTCCACCATACTCAAAAGGATATTGTTGAAATTAAAAAAAATAATAATATAGAATTGTAGAAGGTATATGGAAGTCTAGGGAGGATTTGCCTGAAAATAAACGTGATCCAAAAATTGAAACTCTACACAACACGATGAAAGAGAAGATGCGGCGCTAGGGTTTCAAGGACTAATATGGAAAAAGAAGAGATACATAGAATAAAATAAATCTTAAAAACTAATACATGGGTGATCAAATATTAACCTTCCTAATTTTTTTAGTTATAGCTAGTTCTTTTAAATGGGTGATTTTATTGACCATTTCTGTAAAAGTTATTGCTGGTAGAGATTGATATAGGAAATTATGTAAATTAATTTTTATAAAGTGACTCATATATGACTTAGAGTTTGGACTTTGGGCCCGAATATGATTTAATAATAATAATAGAATTAAATGGTCTATTGGTTAAGAAATATATATTTTTGATGATATACCTAATGAAAACCTACATCTGACTGAGATTGAGAACTAAAGGCTATAGGGTTCTGTCTCTGCAAATAATAGTTGTCTCACTGAAAGTGTGTGACAAGAACGGAAGAGATAGATTGGGACACAGGAGATAAAGTAATTGTTCAAGTAGGATCACTCATGGATTAAGGTAAGTGCCTATTCCTTCTTGATTGTATGGGTATACGTGAGAATCATAATATGATAAGATCTGTATAAGAACATTATTGTATGTGTTCAATTGTACGTTTATTCATGTTTTGATTTACATGTGGTATCAGAGCTTCGTTGCTCATGTTGTGATTCTCCATTAGTGTTTTTCCAAAATCAAAGAACCCTAATTTTAAAATATTCTCAAATTAAGAACTCTAATTTTAAAATTAGGATTTGTAAATTAAGGTTTCCATTCCTCTATAATAGATTCCTAATTGTCCTAAACCATAAAAAATAAAAGAACCCTAATTTTAAAATTAGGATTTATGGATTAAGGTTTCCATTAACATAACCCTAATCTTCCTGCACCCAACGCCATTAACGGTGTTAAAAATCCTATGAACCTTTTAGTGGGACCGCAAGCCTTCGCCGCTTCCATGAACCTTGTTTGCACGGTGGTAGTGTTGTGATGGTGGTAGGAGTCTTTCAGAAAGAAAGGCGTGAGGAAGATGATGATATGGATTCAATTTCTGATTATGGAATTATAATATAATATATATTATAATATAAATTAATGAAAAGCATGAATTGTTTATTCCTGCACTTTAGATTAAATTATAATAATTCAATTTATGAATAGCAATCAATTCATTCCTGCAACTTATGTCACTCATTCATCTTATGTTATTTTATTTTTAATTAAACTTTATGTATTAATTTTTAATGTAATTTAATTTGCATTAAATTAAAGTTTTAATGAAATTTTATTATGTTATAATGTAATTGAATTTGCATTAAATTAAAGTTTAATTAATTGTTTGAAAGTGAGGAATGGAAAATTAATTTTTCCGCTTTATGTATTTTTTTTTAAAAAAAAATTATGATTTTGGAATTATTGTATGATAGATTTGTAATCACCAAAGTGATCAAATCTTTATGTTTTATTTAATTCCAAATTATGGATGAATTTTATTTCAATTAATGATATTATTTTTTGGAATTATTTGTATGATAGATTTGTAATCATCGAAGTGATCAAATCTTTATGTTTTATTTAATTCTAAATTATGGATGAAATTTTATTTCAATTAATGATATTATTTATGGAATTATTTGTATGATAGATTTGTAATCACCAAAGTGATCAAATCT
>Ga0123342_1006771_pt1 | contig 15671 bp, 9 predicted proteins | sample Turbeawhitnodule_FD_89960 | JGI IMG/M metagenome (GOLD analysis project Ga0123342, IMG submission 89960) | Root nodule microbial communities of legume samples collected from Mexico - Turtle bean Mexico white nodule | ecosystem: Host-associated > Plants > Roots > Nodule | place: Mexico: Nepantla... | reverse complement strand
TCCTTTTTTTAATAATACTTTTTTCATGTGATGGCAGATGATTGTTGTTACTTGAGATGTCAGCCTAGCTGAGATGTCAAGTTGCATAGTGATGCCTAACATGAAAATTTTCATTAAAAAAAAGTAAACAATAATTATAAAAAAAAACAAAGTCAATTAGTATTAATTAATAGTGGACACACAAATAATACTGAAAAATGATATTGAAGTGTCTACCCTAAATGCAAAATTAAAAAAAAAAACTAATGCAATATGCTACACTTAATGCTTAAAAATGTTACTATTATGTCTATATCGGTTCTTATTCGACTTCACTTAGACCTCTCCTTTGAGGTTCTTTTCATGTCGGGACTTAAAAGTGTTGTTGTTTTTATTTTCTATATTTATTTATGTTTACATTGTTTTCTTCTCGTTTTTAAGCATTAAGTGTAACAATTGCATTAGTTTTTTTTTTAGGATTTTGCATTTAGGGTAGACACTTCAATATAATTTGTGTGTCCACTATTAATTAATACTAATTGACTTTGCTTTTTTTTATAATTATATCCTGTATTTTTTATTTGAAATTAACGTGATTACATCATCAATAATAATAACAATAAATACTAATTTATTTTTATAAATTCAACTTTTATATTGTTGTAGAGTTTAATTTTTTATTTTCTTCATTCTTAAAAAAAATAATTTTAAACTAAATATTTTTAATTTATTACTTTTTTTTTTATTTTGTAAAAACTCATTTCTTTATTCATTAATTATATTTTTAACTATTTTAAACGTTAAAAATATTTATTTTTTAATGCATTCAAAATTAAAATTATAAAAAAAAATAATTAATTAATTATTTATTTATTTATGAAATGGTGCTAGATAGGAAAATAAAAAATAAAAGGGTGCTAGATAGGGAAATAAAAACAAAAAGGTACTAGATATGGAAATAAAAACAAAAGGATGCTAGATGGAGAAAATAAAAGTATAAATGGTACTAGATAGGGAATTGAGCCGACAAATGTGTGTGATTATAATAATTATTTTTATAGTAGACTATTAGCTACATTTTAATAAAAAAAAGTTGATCACGTAAAAGATAAAATTAAAAATTAAATAAATTTTTATTGAATTTTAACAAAATATGTTAAGATTAAATTATTTCGGTTGGGTTGAATATAAACGAGTTTAAAAAATTGAATCAAAAGACCCATTTTCCTTGTGAACCCAAATTTATTAATCCAAAAGATTGCTTACATTGTTCATCTTCACACGCCTAACTTCTCTATGTATTTTTCACTATCAAACTGAATCTGGAAAGCAAGGATTAAAAGTTTATGTAGTATTATTTAACACTCTTCTGTAGCTTACAAAGAATGGGAAAAAAAGTTGGTTTGGAGCATAAGGAAAAGGAGATAACTAACATAATAAGCCATAGAGTAATGATAATCTTGAGGGTTTGATTAGTTATTTTTGGTAGTTGCATCCATATAATTTGGATCAGCAGACACATGGTACTTATGAATTTCAACATTGTAATTATAAAGGCACAGATGAGGGAGAAGCATCTCTCAGACTCACTCTCACCCTAAATCCCAAACAAGAATGGCGCAAAAAGAAGCCTTTGAAAAAGCTCACACCAAGCTTCGATCCAAATTCCATCGACTCCTTATGAATTATCGACAAGATGAAAACGGTACAACAATCAAATTTCCCTCGTTAGCTTTCACATTCTCGCTATGTATTGCTCAACGATTCGTTTAATCAAATCCGTTCTTATGTATGACGCTTCAGCTCAGATCAAGGTCAAGCATATGAAGCCAGTGATGTGTCCTTATAACGAAAACCCTCCTCCAACGAAGGAAGAGGTATTGTCACTGTTCACATTTGTAGCGTCTTTTGCTTGTTTTTTATTTATCAATTTTCAATGTCTACTTAATTGGCTGCTTCAATCGTCTGAAAATTACAGATAGAGATAATGGAATCGTGTCCGAAGGCCGACATAGAGAACCTTGAAGAGTTGCTTGAGGAGGAGAACCTCAGCTTGTACATACCGTCGGTAGGTGACTAATTGAATAGGTATTTTTGTTATTCTGATTTCATTTTGTGCTTGAGAGATAAACTCATTGATTTTGTGCTTTTTAGCTGGAGGATGGTGAAACATATCCCAAATTTAGACCTGTCGTCAATTACGAAGACGACGATGACGAGGTAGGTGACTGATTAATTTGATTTATTCGGAGTTGAATTTTGAATCGTTATTGTGATTTGATTTCGGATATCAGGAAGTTAACCCGGCATACAAAGAATGGACAGATGAAGAAGGTACGACATACACTACATATGTCGAAAATGCCCAAGAGGTAGGTGACTAATTAATTTGATTTATTCAGAGTTGAACTTTGAATCGTTGTTCTGATTTGATTTCGGATATCAGGGAGAGTACTGGTTAACGAAAGCACGGGTGTCGGTGTTGATTTTGAAGTTGAAGTTGAAAGAAAGCGAGACGCAGAGAAAAAGGCCTGCGGTTGTTTTTCTTCACGGTATCAACAAAGACAAAGAGTCCTTGCGTCCATGGCTTAAGGTGTGTCTTATCTCTTTCTTCCATTCCATTGTATTGTAAATTTATTATGATACCTGATTTTCTTTCCCTTCTTCTTCTTCTAGGCCTATGCTTCTCGGGGATATGTAGCAATTTCAGTGGATACTTCTCACCATGGAGAACGTGCCGTCACCACAGACTCCTTTAAAGATGTACTGCTTCTAAACAAATACATATTTTTACACTTTCTTTTACGCTCTTGTTTTCTTAGGTGCATCAAATGAGGGTGTTTACTCTTTCTATACAAACTAAAAAACCTTTTACCATGAATTAGGTATATAATTGATTATGGTTACTCACCATCAATTATATACTTAATATTTTATTTATAATTTCGTTTTAAAAACAATAAATTAAATATTAATTTTATTTTTTTAATTTTTATAATAATTTTTTATTTAAAATTTATTTTAACTTTAACTTTTACTAAAAATTTATAATACTTTTTAATTTAATATTATTTTAACTTTTATTTGTATTTTTAAAAATATTTTATTTTATTATATCAATTAAATTATGTACAAACTTTTCACCCATTCCTCTCAAAGTAAACAACTTTCAACTTTTTATTCTCTTTCCCTTATTTTCTTCTTCTTTCACTCTCATCCCAATTCAATAATGTCTTTGAATAAAAAACACCTAATTAACCAACTTCTTTTATTAACAAGGATGAAAACATATGAGTTGTGTCTATTTTCTTTTGTGATAAAAAATATGTTAGTTTAAAAGGGTAAACCAATTTTATTGTGGGTAATATTTTTATAAAAAGTAAAATTAATTGAGTTTAAAAGAGTTAAAAAGTGTATATATAAAATCGTTATAACACATAAAAAGTTAAAATAGTAAAATATTATGTAAAAAATAATTAGAAAGATATTTTTTTATTAATAATATAGAGAATAATAAAATAAATAAATTTTAATTTTATTATATTAATAAAGAGAGTTGTTAAATGTAGTTATATTATTTTCAAGACATTTGTCAATATCATCACCAATTTGATTGTTTTACTTGTTATTTTGCTTTACCTTACTTGTATGGTGTGTTTGAATTAAGGAGAGGATTTAGAAGACTGAATTTGAAGTGACACTTGATAGAAAAATATGAAAAAAATAAGGTTGTTTGGATTAAGGTATTTATATAGTGGATTTATGAGAAAAATTTATTGAAATTTGTTAGTTTTTTTTTTCAGCAAAGAATTAATAAATTAAATTGAGGGACACTTTAGGGGTGTCCCAACCCTTTTAAAAAAAACCAAAAATCAAATCTAACATATAGATTAAAACTAACCTACACAAACAAACATGCCTAGGCACCCAGAATAACCAAACCAGCGACATACAGGAACTAGCTCCTTTCACAAAACCTCAAACCACTCCTCCTAAAGGTATCCAAGTTGCCCCGTGTTACCTTCAAAAAATTGGTCGTGCACCTTTACCACCCTCTTTTAACTGATCCTACAAAGCATATACTCACCCCAACTCAAGATTTGACTATATATTACAAGACACCTTCACATATCCAGATTCAGAAAAAGCCCGCTACTTGGCTGCAGCATCGGCTCAAGACTTCCTAAGCGGAAAGTCCAACATCCTGTTTCGGTCAGATGAATAAAAATGTTGCAATGCCCTGCACTAGACTAACACAGTTGGTTGACCATAGCACCCTGCAGAGCCATCCAACTATTTAGAGAAAAATATGATGTACCCCAGTAGCATCACAACATGCTTTTGCAATGATCTTTCATGAGCACTCCACTTTCAACATGCTTTTTTAAAACCTCTGCTTGATTCTACTTCCAGCTTTCTTCGGCATCATTCCAATATCTCCCAGGGAAAATTATTTCTTCCAAACGTTATGTGATGTTATATACTTGGGGACTTCGCATTCCTTCAAAGTGCTTTACTCTCATCCTGCTCCTTAACCGAAATAAATCCCTGCTCCCCACGGCTTAACCTGCATACAAAAGAAACAACCTTCCCCTCCACGCAAAGCCAAAACACATAAACCAGAACAACAAAATATGTATGAATTGTACACACCAATAGACAAGTATAAAGCTGCACTTACCTTGTTACCATATTGACACAGGTTAATGGTGATAAAATCCTGTCTGAAAATGAGAATGTGACTTTCTTATCTTTATGTTTCATCCAAACCCATGATTGTATTTGTGCCATAGTAAAGATTTCCTCTGCATCTACCTTTGCTTGGTTAAAAGTGACCCTATTTCTATGCTTCCATATACTCCATACAATTGAAACCCAAAGGCTCTTCCATAATCTATTGCCTTCCTTGTTAAAACAAATACTAGAAAATTGTTCAAAGTGATGATACAACTCATTGTGGTTCACCGAGCTAATTCCCATCCAGCTAAAGCACATATTCCATACTTTACTTGATTCCCTACATGAAAGGAGAATGTGTGGTTGTCTCCTCTTCCTTTTCGCATAAAGCACATAAAGTGTCGCTTAGAGACACACCCCTTTTACTCAGATTATGTTTTGTCGTGATCCTATTCAAGAGTGCTCTCCAAACATAAAACATAGCTGAGGGCAAAACCTTCAGACTCCAGAGAGAACCGAACACTGATTCCCCCCAGGCCTGTAATTAACTAACTTATTATAAGCAGATTTAACCGAGAAAGTGTATGATGGAGGGTCGTTCCATATCCTTACATCCTCCTTTTCAGGTTGAATTATCACCAATGATATTAAAGACATAAAATCCTCCACCATAGTTTTCTCCCACTCAAACCATTCCCTTCTCCAGCTGAACTTCCACTCCCATCTGTCTATGTTCCAACTGCCAAAACTTTCAATACTCTTATCTTTAAGCTCAGAATTATTGTATATTCTTTCGTACCTTGCTTTGAGTTGACCAATTGGTAACCATTTATCTTCCCAAAATTTGATCTTTTCTCCTGATCCTATTTTCCAAGTTGTATTCTGATTAAACCAGTTGTCGTCTTGGTCCGAGAGACCTACTTTGCATAAGTCAATCCACCATCTTGATGTAAGCCTACTTCGTTTCAGTGCCTGTAAGTTCGACAACCCCCTCAAATCGTATTTGGATTCCAACACCTCCTTCCAGAGTCCGCACTCTGTGGAATGTAATCTCCATAACCACTTTGCCAAGAGAGCCTTATTAAACAGGTCGATACGTCTAATTCCTAGGCCTCCCTCCTCTTTCGCTTTACAAATATTTTCCCAACTCGTCCAAGCGATTTTCCTCCCTTCCGATCCCCACCCCCATAAAAACTTCCTCTGTAATTTAATAATTTCCTTGCACACTCCAGATGGGGCTTTAAAGAAGGATAGAAAAAAGAGTGGTACGACATTGATAACAGATTTTATAAGACTGACTCTTCCCGCAAACGACAGATTCCTACCCTTCCATACGGACAGTTTCTTTCTTATCTTGGATAACACTGGTTCCCAAAAGGCACACCTAGCTGGATTGCCGCCAATAGGTAAGCCTAAGTATGTGAACAGCATATCCATTAGACTGCAATGGAGTATTTCTGAATACATTTTCACCTCGTACCTTTCTACTCCGATTGCCCCAATCTTGCTCTTATGAAAGTTTACTTTGAGGCCCGAGCTTAATTCAAAACATCTTAAAATAGCCTTAATGCACATAATATTCTGCACATTTGATTCACACACGAAAAGGGTATCATCCGCAAATTGTAGTAAATTCACCTCCACCTTTTTATCCCCTATTTTAACACCTGAGAGCAAGTTTTTTCTTGTCGCTTGTTTTACTAAACCAACTAAGCCTTGAGCAACAATCAGAAACAAAAACGGTGCCAACGGGTCACCTTGTCTGAGACCTCTAGTTGGTTTGAATTCCTTTGTCGGACTACCATTTACCAAGACCGAAACTGTAGCTGATTCAAGACAGCCTCTGATCCACTGAACCCATTTTCCACAAAACCCTAGTCTTCCCATCATATAAAATAAGAACTCCCAACTTACCGAATCATATGCCTTCTCAAAGTCAAATTTCACAATTACCCCGCTTTTCCTCCTTTTTTTCAAGTCGTCCACAACCTCGTTCATTACGAGGACACTGTCTAACAAGCCTCTATTAGACAGAAAAGCTGATTGCGAACCATCTATCACATTCCCAATGACCATTTTAATCCTATTTGCTAGTACTTTTGTCAAAATTTTGTACACACACCCAACAAGAGATATAGGTCTATATTCTTCAAGGGATTGAGGATTCTCTGACTTTGGGATGATTGTAAATTTTTTAATTTTTTTAAGAATATTTAAAATGTAAATTTACAAATTTATCTTTATTTGAATAATAAAATATGATGTATTTTAGATTTAAGTTAATTAAAATTTTATAAATTATTTTTAATATCGTTGAATAATTATTTTTGAAAAAATATATAAATTATTTATTGGAACATAACAAAATTTCATTATAAATTAAACTATAATATTAAAAATTATAAAAATCATTTTGTATAATAATTTTATATTTATTTTTTATAATTAATACTATTATTATATAAATTATCTTTTATTATAAATATTTATATTTATTGTTATTTTACAATTATAATTTTATTATTATTAATATTATTAAATAATTTTATAATAGGTTAATTAACATAATTTATGTGACTTTCAATAGATACAAGCATAATCTGCACTTTTGATTCTCTAATGTGATTGTTATTCAGTTTAAAATATTTAACCATGCTGCACTTATTATGTTTACATTCAAAGTGATGGTAATGAAGTAATTTCATAAAATAGGAATTTGAAGTTACAACATAGAATTTGGTTTGTATATTAATTCAAATAAATTTTTAAATGAGTTCCAAAAACATAATAGTTGGAATACTACATCAAATGGAATTCGTATTTAGTGATTGTGAATGGATAATTTGCGTTGAAAAATAATGGTTAAGCTGTAGGAGAACTAATTTATATAAAATTCAAAACTGATCATGTTTTTTCTTTTACTTGTTTTGGCTGCAACAAACTCAGGCACTTATTTTTTCCTGGCGCTTGGCTACAACGTTGCCATTATATGAAACGGTAATTTCTTATTGACTTTAATGATGTCAGGATAACATTATTAAAACTATGGTTTTGTATTGGTTAGTGAGATTGTTTAATAATTGTTATATCACACTTATTAGTTTGTGACTAGATTTCACTGTATAAAACTGTTTTATATTATAATTTAACCTATTCTCTTATTATTTATCAATCAACTTGCCATTTTGGACGTGATAGGTTTACATCCTTCAAAATTTGTACAATCATCTACAAATAATTTTATTAAATTTTGTATTCAATAGTTTAATTTATATTTTAATTAAATAATTTAGTTTAATATTTTATTATTATTTAAATTTGATATAGAATTTAGATTGTGAAAATACATTTTTTTCTCTTTACCGTTTAATTAAGAACTTCACTAAAAGATTTTGGGTCATTATTTTTCAGAAATATTGTTAAAGATGGAATCACCACTTTAATGAAAAAGTAGTCAAAATATTTTAAGAACACAGGAAAATGGACCCGGACAACCATCCAACTTATTAGATTGTTTCTTAGTAATAGTATCTCAAAAGTCACATATGTCTCTTTTTCTCTCTATATATTTTTTTCTTTTAGTCTCGGCTTGTGTCAGAGTTTTTTTTTTTAAGACCATTTTTTCAATTGGATTAATACAACATGTATTCGGCTGCGACTGTGATACCATCATTCTGTTACAGGTTATTGGCCTCTCAACAAGTGAGATTTGGTCCAAAATATTGTTTTAATGGTTATTAACAAAAAATTAAATAAATAAAATAGAGTATTTCAAGAATACTCTAATACGTACAAAATCCAGACAATATTTCTACTTTACCTGAAACATTTTATCGACTAAACTTTAGGTTTTTTCAATTAAGCTTTTCAACAAAATAAACACAAGAAACAAAAAAGTAAATTGTTCAGTATTATCACAGGCACTAGCTGTATGAAGCCTAAATTCTTAGGACAAAACAAAATAAAAAATCAAAAGATTTATCCAAATTGCAGTAAACAATAATGCAGATTGAGTTAATGTGCAATATTTGTCATTTATGAATCTATCAGATTGGACTTTGCACTAAGTTTATTGCCTAAGCACATCGAACCATTCTTCTTTTCTTTCCCTCTATTGTGTCTGAATTCTGCAATTTCTTGCACCAGTCCATACACGCTTCCTTCATCGCACTCCCTTTCTTTTTTGTCCTAACTTCTTTTAACGTTCCATTTTTGCCACCTTTCAAAAAAAAAAACTCATACTTGCATCCTTCCTTTTATTTGCTTCTAAAAGATCTCTTCTCTTTTTCTGCCACCACAACATGCATTCATGCTCCTTCATTACTTCAAATCTGCAACACAACAATACCTTAAGCAACACCTATTTGAGCTTTATTAACTTAGATAATGTAAACAATTTAAGGGGTATAATACCCAATCAAAGTAAGAGAAATTATAGTTCATTATCTTTCTCCTCATCCACCTTCCCTTCCTTGAACACCATTCCATTCCTTTGATTCTAGATACTCCAGACAACCGCTACCCATACCCCTTTCCAAACACGATTTCGTTTTGCATTGAATTATGGCAAGGTGAACTGTAGTAGATGATGCTTCATATCATTACTATACACAACTTGTACCCCCACCCACTTTGAAACCATTACACACACCTTATACGCTACCTTACATTCCACAAAAAGGCGGTTAACCGTTTCCTCTTCCTGATTGCATAAGGGACACATAGACGATGGTAAGACAATGCCTCTTCTATGGAGGTTTACACGTGTTGGTATCTTCCCTTTTAGGACCTTCCAAGCCAACATTAAAGCATTGGGAACAACTTTGATTTCCCATAACATTTCCATTGATTGGCTCCTTTCAGAGGGTATAAACAACTCCAGAACTTGGTAGGCAGATTTTACAAAAAACAATCCACCTTCTTCAGCTGTCCAAACAACCTTATCCTGATAGTCATGGTTAATTTTGACTCTATTCAAATCTGTTACCAACTGTGTGAGTTGTTCTCTTTCCTATTCAAATGTCATCATTCTCCAACTCAAGTTCCATTCCCATCTTGATACATTCCACAATCCTACTTGTTGGATTCTTTTCCCTTTATCCTCTAAGATTAGATACAACCTTGGGAAAACAAAATTTAGAGGTAAAGTGTTTAACCACGTATCTTCCTAAAAGACGATATCGTTCCCGACCCCAACCTTCCACGATAACTGGTTATTAAACTAACTTTCCAATTTACCTTCTTCACAGACATTACACAGATCACGCCACCACCATGATTGTGTCTTGATGTGATTAGAAGTTCTTCTTCAGGCACCTATTACATATTTAGACAATACCACCTCTCTCCATGTACCTGTAAAGTCAACTTTCAGTTTCCACATCCTTTATACTCAAATCCCCTTCTATCTTTGGTTTGCAAATTGTTTCCCATTTTATCTAAGAAATTTTCTTATCAACACCCCCCCACCCCCACAGAATTCGCCTTTGCAAACCCATGATGTCTTTGCATATTGTTACCAGGGCCCTAATTACAAATAAGTAAAACAAAGAAATTGCAGTGAAAAATCATGCAGACTCTTCCGACAAAGGTCAATTTCTTTCCTCTCTAGATTGATAATCTCTTTCTCACTTTGTCAACAACCTCCTTCCAGAACTCCCTTCTTCTCGGCTTACCCCCTACTTTCAGTCCTAGGTACTTCAACAAAATCGACATTAGTGCACAACTAAGCATATTAGCAAATACCTGGAACTGTGGTCTCTACACACAAATTGCTTCAATCCTTGTCTTATGAAAAATTACTCTTAACCCAACTGCTAGTTCAAAGCATCTTAGAATTGTTTTTATCGTCATAACATTTTGACTTGTAGCTTGGCAAACAACTAAAGTGTCATTTGTGAATTGTAACATAGAGACCTCTACCTGGCCTTCTCCAACTTTCACCCCTTTCAACTTGTTTTGCTTAAATGCACTCCTCACTAATTCTGCTAAACCTTCCACCACAACCAAGAACAAAAATGAAGCTATTGGGTCGCCTTGTCTAAGCCCCCTTGTTGGTATGAACTCCCGGGTTGGACATCCATTGATCAAAACTGAAACGGATGAGGATTCTAAGCATCTTCTGATCCAACTTATCCATTTCTCACAGAATCACTGCCTACTTAACATGTAATACAAGAATTCCCATATTACTGAGTCATATGCCTTTTCATAATCGACTTTTAAGATAAGCCAGTTCATACTCCTCCAGATACGTGGGGTCCTTTATCTTGGGTACAAGCACTATAAACGAGCAATTACAACCTTTTGGGATGTTTCCTGTATCCTCAAAGCTTTGAATCGCTTGTTGGATGTCCTCATTAATGGTTTCCCAGTTTCCTTTAATGAAATTAAAATTGAAACCATCTCGGTTAGGGCTTTTTAATCCTTCACATTGCCACACTGCCTCCCTAATCTCTTCCTTTGATATCCTTGCAGTTACCCTAGCATTTTCCTCCTCCATAAGTGCTTGAAAGTCCACATTCCCTAGCCTAACCTTGAAGTGAGCAAGCTTTGAAAAGCGTTTTTCAAACAGACTTCTAGCAAATGTTCTCACCACTTCAATATCCTCTTTCCACACACCGTCCACTTCCACACCTTTGATTTGGTTCAATATTCTCCTCCGTGTAATGGACGAATGATAGAATTTTGTGTTAGAATCTCCCAACTTGATCCAATTAATCCTTGCCTTTTGCCTCAATAAAGATTCAATTTTGCAGTTGATATCCTTGAGGTCGGTTACGAATTGGATTATGTTCCCTTTGTCCTCCTCACCTAAGTCGTTAGCTTCATCTACAAGATCTAGCACTCCAATCTATGCAATAATATCTCTCTTTGTTGTGTATATGTTCCCAAAGACATGTGCATTCCAAATCTTCAAATCATGTTTTATCATTTTAAATTTTCTTTGCACTTGACCATTCCTTCCCCACCCGGAGAATAAGAATTCCACTTAGATTTTACCAAATCCACGAACCCAGTATCTAAGGTTCTGAATGCCCTTGGTCCCCAATCTACAGACGTAGACTTAACAATGATAACACAATGATCCAAAACTTGCCTTGTTTGGACGTATCGTTTGCATGTTGACCATAAATTCAACCATTCCCGTGACACTAAAACTCTGTCCAATCTACTCATCGCCTTCCCATTCGATCTAAACTATGTGAACTTAATTCCAACACATGTTATCTCCAAAAACATATTATGTTCAATAAACTCATTAAAACCATCAATCTCTCTTTTGTGCCTTCCATAAGAATTAATATATTTCTTCTCATTTAAGGCTCCCACAACGTTAAAGTCCCCAATTACATACCAACTGCAACTCATTTGTGCTTGCCTTGAAGTTGACAAATTAATCCACAACTATTTTTTCTCTTCCCATATACACGAGGAATATACATTTATAATAGTTACCTTTGCACTAGTCTTCAATTGTTGACCTGTTACCATTATAAATCCTTCTCCAACAACATGTCCTTCATACTTGAATCATGTTTTGTTCCACATGGTTAGCATGTCTCCTCCACCATTTTGAGCTTCCTTATGAATCCAACCAATATCGTTACTATCCCATAATGAGAAACACATTGCCTATGATATGGATGCAGTTTTAGTCTCTTGTAGGCACATTACCTCCAACGCTTCCTTCATAATCTAGCTCTTAATGTATCTCCATTTTCCAACTCCCCCCCAACCCACGTATATTCAAAGTTCCAACTAACATAGATCACCTTTAACATTCCTAATCTTGCGGTCCCTTGCCTCCATCCTCTCCATTCCCTCTACAATTACACCCTGCTCTCCATCAAATGTAACCCCCAATTCTTTGCCTAATTCCAAAATTTGCAACAGAGAAGAGAGATTTTGTCTACTCCAAAATAATCTATTGCAATTTAAAATATTAGAATCAGAAATGTTATCGTTCAGATTAACTTTCACCATTCTATGACAGTGTGAGTCCCTCTCCAAAGGCACTGAGATGCTAGACTCTCCCCTGCAGAAGCTCCTTCCACCACTGTGACCCACATTGCGCCCAAGCGTGTTTCCCAAAACCAGTGACTCAAAAAGCCTTCTCCTTATGAGCGCTTTCGTTTGGCCTTCCTCTTCGTGGGCATTTCCATTGCTTCTAAAATTAATTTTTTTCATGGTCATCTCCTCCGTCGACACATTGTTGGGTCCTCCCTCCTTCATCGAGACTAGCAAAGTAAAAGATAGGTTTTGATTCTGCGAATTAACTCTGATGAGAATTGTTTGCTTGCTGGACTGAGCACCCTTTAGGCTCCTTAAGTCTGCTTGGCCCATTTTGCTTGAAACTGAAACGCAACCATCCTTATTGAGCCTGTAAATTGCTTGTGACACCTCCTTGTCCATGGCGCACACTGAGCCCACCGAAAAGTCATTTAGGTTTTTTATTACATCATTGCTCACTTTTCCAATATTCTATGCCATTTCCCTATTCGTGCTAGATTCATTAATGTTAAAAAAATAAAATTTGTAAAGATCTGATGGCATTCCCCAATCTATCCAAGCTTTCTGGCATCGAGCCTCCACTGTGTTTTGCCTCGTCTTTTGGTCCTGAATCATAATCCGCTTGGCTATCCTTCAAATAAGATCTGTGTTTTGACCCTATTCTTCATAATTTTCCTTGAAATATCGCAATGGTTATCCTCAATGAACGAATCCATCGAGGTTACACTATCTGAAGAGTGGTTGAATCTCCTACCTTCGCACGAGCATGAAACCCCGCAAGCTCCTCCCTCACTACCACTGAATATAGAGTACCATTAATTTTAATCATTTTCTAGAAGTTTGTGTCGCATGTTATTGATACCCTTGCTTTAAATCTTGCGAATTTTGTGTTTTCCAAAGACAAAGTCGCTTCGTCTACAAATATGACCTTTGTAGCTTGTGTTGCAACTACATTCTTGAACGTGTCTTTATTCCAAAGAGAAAGAGGTAGCCCCCAACATCTAAACCATACCTGTTTGTGTCGAGGAATGATCTCGTCAGACCATTCAACAATCTCTTTGAATAGATTTTCCAAAACGCCCCTATTTTCGTCCACCATTTTCTTAGGTCCTTCTTCATTTTCAGGAGTGAGGAGCACACAATCATCTCCCATGTAATTACCTTTAATACCAGAAAGACCTCTCGAGAACAATTCTTCTTGAAATTCCTGCCATGACACATCCTGGTGAAGGAACCTAACACAGTTGTTCTCAACCCACTTTGGGACACCTGATTTCACCTGGATAGAATCAGACTCTAGAATGTGACTGGGATCAGGTACGTACTTTCTTAGCTGGGATACATGGAAAATATTGTGAATGTTAGCTAAAAGAGGAGGCAAAGCAATTTCATAAGCCACAAGGCCTATTCTCCTAACCATACCTTTAGTCTGGAGGATTTTTTGAGACATAATCCACCCAGATTTAATGGCAGGGTAAATCCGGATGGAGTGGACGAGTGGGTGAGAGACATAGAAAGAATATTTGAAGCTACTTAATGCCCTGAAGAGAGAAAGTTATCTTATGCCATCTATATGCTTATTGAAGAAGCTGAATTTTGGTGGATAGGCATGAAGCAAATGATGGAAGACAAAGGAGAAGATGTCACTTGGGAGAACTTCAAAGTAAGATTCCTGGAGGAGTATTTCCTGATAGTGTTAGGTATGCAAAAGAAATTGAATTCATGCAGCTGGAACAAGGAAATCTTTCAGTCACTGAATATGCTATTAGGTTCAAACACCTAGCTAGATTCTACACCCAGACCACGACTGAGGCTTGGAGATGTAGAAAATTTGTGTTTGGATTGAAGCAAGAACTTAAAGAAGTGGTGATTCCTATGTCCATTATGGAGAAAACAAAAGTAGTGGAGAGTTTGAAAATTAGTAGCAGACTTGCTAAGCCTCAAGTGGGAGGACCTTCTAAAAGCATGCCTAAATATGAAGATAGAAAGAAATCTTATTTCAGACCTCAATCTTATAGCAGTGGAAGATCCAGTTCTCAATCACCACCTAGTTTCAGATGTTTTAGATGCGGTGGGCCACATGTTGTTAGATTTTGCCCTCATTCAGTGTCAAATGTGACATGTGATAGATGTCACAAGTATGGTCATGCAACAAAAGATTGTCGTGTCCAATTGGGAGCTCCAAATTCTGGCGGAGTGCAACAAGTACAACAAAATAGTAATAAAAAACCCAGAGATGCTGGAAGAGTTTTTGCCATTAGTGGAGTTGAAGCTTCATAGTCTGATAGCCTTGTTAGAGGTATTTGTTCTATCCTTAGAACACAGTTATCTGTATTGTTTGATTCTGGGGCAACCCATTCTTTTATATCTTTTGATTGTGCTAAGAAGCTTAAGTTGTCAGTCCGAGAGTTAGAATTTGAGTTGGTGGTATCTACACCCACATAAGGTATTACAGTAACTTCTTCCATGTGTGTTGAGTGTCCTGTAATTATAGATGGGCAGAGATACAAGATCAACATGATTTGTATACCTCTAAAAGATTTGGAGGTTATATTGGGAATGGATTGGTTGTCTGCTAATCATATCCTTATTGATTGTGCTCAGAAGAAGTTAATTTTCCCTAAATTAGAAGGAATGCAGGTTATCTCAACTCATCAGTTTGAGAGAGAGATACAAGAAGGTGCAGAATGTTTTATGCTCTTGGCTTGTTCTATAGTTACTGATAAAGTACAAAAAGATATATTTGTAGTTCAGGAGTTTATGGATTTATTTTCTGATGAGATTCCTGGACCTCCACCTAAAAGAGAGATAGAGTTTGCAATAGACTTGATTCCTAGAGCAGGCCCAGTGTCAATTTCTCCATACCGAATGGCACCAATAGAGTTAGCTGAATTGAAGAAACAACTAGAAGACTTATTGGAGAAGCAATTCATTCGACCTAGTGTTTCTCCATGGGGAGCTCCAGTGCTATTAGTGAAGAAGAAGGATGGTTTGTCACGTCT
>Ga0123342_1006770_pt1 | contig 15672 bp, 8 predicted proteins | sample Turbeawhitnodule_FD_89960 | JGI IMG/M metagenome (GOLD analysis project Ga0123342, IMG submission 89960) | Root nodule microbial communities of legume samples collected from Mexico - Turtle bean Mexico white nodule | ecosystem: Host-associated > Plants > Roots > Nodule | place: Mexico: Nepantla... | reverse complement strand
CCAACAAAATACTAACCAAACTATATAAAAATTATTCAAATTATTCTGAAAAAAAAAAAACTCCAAAACCAACTATCAACAAAAAAAAAAAAAAAAAAAATAAAAAAAAAAAAAAAAAAAAAAAAAAAAAAAAAAAAACAATACTACATGAGGGTTATACCAAAATCATGTAAAGAAAAAACAAAACAAACTTCTTACAAAACCTATACCAAACGTCAGGAGTAGAAACCTATTATAGAATGAAGTTGAAACTAATAACAGAAAGTAAAATATTATATTACTAAAATCTAACTTATTTTCAATATAAGAGAGACCAGCTTGTCAACACAATAATTTTAATTATTCAATTTGTAATATATTATTTTAAAAATTCTAAACTTATAATTAGTAGATAGAAATAACATTAATAATAAGAAAACTTGAAATTTATGAATACAATCTTAAGTTTTATGTGTTATGTTTGGTTTAATGTATCAAAAATAAAAACTATATTTTAAAATCTAGGTAAACTGAATTGTTCAATCCATGATCATTGTTGTACTAATATTTTTAAGATAACATAAAAAAATAACTATGCCAACCATTTTATTTAAAAGGGTGAGAACCAGATTAGTATCTGAGGCTTGTTAATTTGTGACCATTAAAATGAAATTTTATATTTTCTTATTTGAAGAATCCCATGGAGGAAAGCAACTCATGTACATTAAACATTTAACGTTATTTTTACCTCTTAGTTATGTTTTATTTGTCCACAGTGAAGGAATATAAATTTATTTTGTGACAAAGAATATATTATTAATAAACCGATACTAGAGATCTCCCTATCTCCCTAACTAATTCCTACTTTCGTAATCAATAAAGCTATCATCAACTCATATAAGAATACTATTAAATTTTCTTGACCAAATAAAATATGCCTTACACCATCTTATGTCACTTGTGTAAACAAATATCTGATTTTTTTTTACCATAAACTTTTACTTCTACAAATGAGTATTTCAATGGATTATTGATAATGATATCTTTATAATATATAAGAAAAATTTTATTTTATAAATTTATTTTATAAAGTTGAATTAAATTTAAAATTAATTTCTTAATATAATATCAGAGTTATTTAAAATATATATTTAGTCAAAATAATATGTTAGAGATTCATCTTAAATTAGACTTAAAATTTTAATTTTTAATAAATATAATACAAAAATTATAAAAAATATCATAAAATATGTTAAAAATTTAAAAATTAAAAAAAACTCAAATTTCTATTAATAAATTATAACATTAAAAGACCAAATACTGAAAACATATATGATAACATGTCAACCTTAAAAACTAACAAAAAAATACGAAAATAATTATAAAGAAAATGAGAGAAGAGAAACCCATATTTATAAGTTATAGTGCAAAAATCTTAGAGAAACCCATATTTATAAGTTATAGTGCAAAAATCTTTATACGAAAACAATAAAATCTCAAATATTTCAGAAATGGAAAAACAATTGGTAACACTAAAATACGACAACTTTATGTTAGACAATAATATATAAGAATTTAATCTTAAAATGATATATTTTTTATTCAATACTAAATAGTAAAGCGAATTTTTTATTATTATTATGTAAAATATTAAATTAAATTATCAACTAACAACTATATCAATGTTAAATAATTTATAAAAAAAGAAGTAAAACATTAGAATGTGCAAGTTCGAAAACGAGAATAATATATACATATTTATTAGTATCTTCTACAGAATTTAAAAAGTAGATACTGTTTATACCTATATCCATATCAGTAGATATCAATACTGTATCATGTTAACTTATTATTAACAAGTCATCAACAAAATTTTTTTTTAGAAGGGATGAAGTAAAGTGTTGATTTCATAAAAAGGAAACTCTTGAATGCAGTATTGAAAATCTAGAGTACTCAGTAAAAGGAGTAACAAGGAGAAAGTAGGAAGCCAGATATTAGTTTTGATCCAGTGATGAAAGAATTACAAGATTAAAATTTGTTTATGAACAATTCCAGAAACAGAGAACCAGAAACAGAGAACAAGAAACAGAGGCTAATAAGTCAAACTCAAAAGCTGTTCTAGATACTCAGCGCCCAAATCCTCGAACACCAGCACATTCTGAGAAGTGGCGCAGAACTCCAACTGCTCCCTGCCATCGTTTTTACTTTTCTTCTTCTTCAAACTGGACTTTCTCCTCATAGTGTGCTTTCTCTTGAGCGCCAAAACAGGGGAGGAGCCTTCCTCCCAAGGCTTACTCGGCATGTCTTTCAGAGACTCTCTCACCACTTCTTCCGGGAAATTCAGCACCGCCAGAGACCCCCTTGTCGAGAACGCCGCCTGGTCATAAGCCAGAGCCGCCGCTTCCGCCGTGTCGAACGTTCCAATCCACACCCGAACGCCGTTTCGGGTCGAATCCCTTATCTCCGCCGCGAACTTCCCCCACGGCCTCTTCCTCACTCCTCTGTACACCCTACCCTCCTTCGCTGGCGCCGCCGGCGCTGGCTCTGTTTCTTTGGGTTCTTCTTCGTAGGTTGTGTTGTTGGACGATACTTCTTGTAACTCGAGGCTGCCCACAGAGCCGGAAACGTTGGACGTGGAAGATGATTCCTTGGTTTGGTCGTCACTGAAGTTGAAGATGTCGTCAAAATTGTAGTCCCAGGAAAAAGGGTCTCCAGCGTTTTCGAAGAAGTTAAGGTTTTGGTTTGAAAAAAAATGAGAATCAAAATCTAAATCCATCTGGTAAAATGAAGGTGCAGAGAGAGAGAGAGAGAGAGAAAATTTAGATGTTGAAGTGGTAGGTAGTTAAGTGTGAGTAAAATTGTGTTGGTTTGGAGTGTGAGTGAACGTATCTAAGGGGTTGCATTGGCCTCTCTTATATACCCGTAGAAAAGGAGGAAGGAAAAGGACCAGAAAATCGTTGATGGAAAATCGTTGGAATTAGAAAATGAATAAGTTAGTTATAATGCACAGGGAAGTTTATTTTGTTGGGCAAGGAGGATGAATTTATCACCATTTGCCACTATTTAAATAAGAGCTACTGTGCCTAATTTTCTACTAAATCACTTTGGCTTCATGAAAACAGGATAAGTATATTAACTAATTTTGTCACGTGAGTCAAACAATAATTAAGCCACGTGGCCAACTCCTCCAATGGAAAATAAGGTACGACTGAGCTGGCCATTAGAATTTGGACTCTATTGATTTCCCTACCTTATTTTAATATTTGTCTTTATTACATTTTTTTATCATACACTACATCTATTTATCAGATTAATTTGTTCAAATATATTTTATTTTTTAAAAACTTAAAAAGTATTGTGGTTATAACGCAACCCCATACGCACACGCATGACAGTTTTAGTAAAGGAATTGTGTCAGCATCAATCAGCGAGTCGCGTTCTCCACATGTTCCATACAACACCAAACATTTCACTTCTCTGCCTTGCTTCTGTTTATTTATTTTTTAATTTTTTAATTCAATATATTTTATTTATAAGTAAATAAATAAATAAATAATTGTAAATTTTATAATTTCTAATGAAATTTCCGCATATGCAAACAATTAATTATTCGCTCACTCTTCAGTGTTCCACGGGAGAGTCTCATTCCATGTTTTTTCTAATGAAGTTTTTTCATAATATCGTGTACCTTATTCACTCAAATTAATAATATTTTAATCACACCTTTAAAAATCTCATTTATTGTTGTTGTCGTTTTTAGGGTAGATTCAGTGTTGTCATTTTTTAGGGTACTAACTACCCCTTACATATTTGGCGTATATAGTTGATACTATTACTGTTTAATATACGGATAATAATATCATATTCTCCTCCTTCATTTAATATGTGGGTAAGAAAAAACTTATACTTAGGAATATCAATATTTTTCCCATCCTTAATCCTTGGTATATAGCTACTTTAGAACAAGACAAACCTAGATTTAATAATAATATTTTGGAACATCGTTTGCTTCAATTAGACAAAAGTTTAGGTCAAGAGAAAGTTTATTTTAAATAAAATTATTCGTATGACATGATATTAATATAATAATAAAAAATTTAAAACTGACTTAAATTTTGTTAGATATTTACATCTGAAAACTCATTAATACATTTAGGACTAAACTTTTCAAATTTGTCGAATAAGTTTTTAAATATTATATGAACATGTATATGATGAGAATTTTTTTTATTCCAATAGCTTAAAATATGATTTTTTTTTAATGTTTTAAAAATACCTTTATCTATTTTTGTCAAGTCTCTAGACATGGATAAGTTATTGAACATTTTGATATTTCGGTATATTACATAAGTAACTTTCCAAACAACATGAAAGATTTAACAATATTATTAATAAGCATGGCACAATAAATACTTATAAATTATAATTAAGGAACAATTAAATTTGATTGAACTGATTTAATCATCCGTCCAACTAAAGGTTCAACTTAATTTCCATAAATAGTTGTACACTTTATGATAAAAAAATAATAAAACTCTGATATAAATTTATATCATTTACTCAAACTTAAACTAACTAGAATGTTTGAGTATAATTAAAGATACCTTAATTGAGAAGATTGAAAATTAAATGTATATATATATATATAAATAGAAAAGCAGAAGAAATAGTTGATTAAAACAAGTTAAAAGATTATATGTGTGTTTATATTTGATTTTATATTTAATAAGATGGCGTTATTGCGAAATTAAGAAAAAGGTGGGGACATAAAAAAAATGATCGTAGGGCCCGGGAATGAGTGAAAAAGAGGTTGAATACAGTGTATTTCTGCATTCCAATAACCTATCTTTGTCTAAGTTGTAGACCCTAATCTTGTGAGGGTGTAGAATATGTACTAGTGTTACATCAGCCGCCACCGTGTCTTTTCTTCAGCAATTAAATTATTCAACACCATATACTCTCTAACTTACACTCTATTGCATCTTCTTCTGTAAACCATTCTTGAATTTTGTTTCTTCTAGAAACTATGAAATACCAACGTATTTATCCGCCAAAAATCAACCTATTCTATCACTAACCATCAATTCCACATATTCATCGAGAAATCAAACTTTTTAAGGATTTTGAACATATTAGGCAACTTATTTTAACTTATTTGACCACTTTATTAGTTTTTTTTATTCAAATAATTGGGTTTAGTGTATCAAATTATCTCTCTAACTAATAATACTTCTTTAAAACTTGTTACTCATAATATATAAACTTACAACTTCTAATTTCTTCTTCATATCTTCATATCTTCATATCTTCATATTGTTACTCTATTTCATTCTTAATATTTTAATAATTGTTGGAGATCTCACATCGACTAGAGATTATAGCCTTTCATTGTATATAAGTTGGTGCAAACCTCTATGAGCCAGTTTTATGGGGTTGAGTTAGGCTTAAAGTCCACTTCGTAATATGGTATTAGAGCCATTTCGAGTCTATCATAGCGAGTATTTGTTGAGCCTATCGTGCCACCCGCTATCGGACCGCTATCGGACCACGTTGGAAATCCCACATCAACTAGAGATTAAAGTCCACTTCTTAATACTAATTCTCATTTGGTGTCATGTTTCATGTTACGATATTTATTTTTAATTATTTTATTATTTTTTTGTCTTTTAAAAATATATTAATAAAAATTCATGATAGTTTTAATTCACATGTCATATTAAATTATATAACATAATATTATAAATATAATAAAAAAAATTATATTAATTCTAAATTAATAATTACTTGCTATAACAATTAAATATTATTGTGTAATAAAACTTATCTTGTTTAATATGTTTAGGTTTTATTCTAAAAGTGAAGATTGTCACATACACATATGCTAATCTTTTTGTATTCATGTATCAAATATCTACCCTGGATGATATAAACAAAATCATCTATCTTGAAATATTAAGTGAGAAGGATCATTCAAATTTATATAATTGTTAAGATTCGCTTTGTTCGAATAATCATATTCTCAAATTAGGTAATCTAAGATAATCATATTTTTAAATGATGTAATCTGGACTTACTGTATTTTTAATTACTAAATCTAAAATAACCATACTATGGATTGCTATATTCGATATAATTGTACTATCAGTTTATTTAATCTAAAATACCGTTTCACGAATTATATAATTCAAAATAATTATATTTTCAGATTACTTAATTTGAAAGAACTTTATTCTCATATTGCTTAATTTATAATAACCTTATTCTCATATTTCGTAATCTGAAATCATCATATTTTCAGATTAGTTAATCTAGAATAATCATATTTATTTATTACTTAATTGGAATAACTATATTTTCAAATAACTTAATTTAAAATAACTATATTCGTGGATTACAAAATACAAAATAATCATATTTTCGTATTACTTAATTTGTAATAATCACATTTCCACATTATATAATTTGAAAGAAAGAAAAATAAATTTGATGAAGAGAGAAGGCTAATGGTAAAAAAGAGCAAGCAGAGACTTGAAGAAGACAAAAGGTTCTTTGAAGAGAATAAGTTGCTTCCATAATTAGCAAAAAGGAGGATTCAAGAACAACTTTTTTCTATAAGAGAAGAGATGAAAAACAACATGATTTGAGAATTTAAAGACATGGGTGGTCAATAATCCTATCTATCAAAGATCACCAAGTATACAAATCACTATTCACTTATATAAAAAAAAAATATTTTCCAACTTTTATTCTCTATAAGTGAATAGTGATTTATTAATGTGTCCTCATGTATGATAATTTAAATATAGACCATTTAAATATATGTATATTTGTATTTAATGTTTTGGTTATATTCTTTATAGTATAAAAGGGTGTAACAGCAATTTTTTTTTTATTACTTTTCATGCATTATTTTTTCTTTCATTCATATTCTTACAATTTAAGTGTCTCTTTTTCTACAATCTAATAATTTATTTAATTTGACTAAGTGGGTCCCACATATAATTAATATTCTTATATTTCACCAACATTCTTACCTACGCTCCTCTTGAAAGAAATAAATAAATAAAAAATCCTACTTTATAATGTCAACCATATTATAAGAAATTAATCTTTTACATTTGAAATCTAAAATATAAAACAAAAGGTCTCGCAAACTTTGCAAAATAAGTTGAGATTTAAAATGTCAAGTGGTCAAATAAAGGTTTATTATTTAAAAGTTAAAAAAATATAAAAAGTATTAACTATTAAAAAAATAATTTTTAAAATTAAAACAAAAATTAACTAAAGACATATATTCAATTAGGATGTAATATACATTGTCACATAACATTCAGTCAAATGGCACTAATTCAACACAAAAAACACAATTCAACAATCAGATAATAATTGTTATAAGGTGAAAATAATAATAAAGACAATTATTATATATTTAGTAATATACACCCATTAACATAAATAAAAATTATGTCCATATATACTACATATTTATCAATATTAATATAAAAATACGATAAAATTATAAAGACATAAAAAATTGTTTAAAACTAGAAGTGGAATAATTAAAAATAAAGCATGAATATTTTAATATTAAAGTGAAAAATTTATAAATAGAAAAAGTTACTTATTCTTGCATTTCAAAAAATTCATCATCTCTTTATTTTTATTTTTGGATTTTTTTTACGCTTTCTCTCTAAAATATATGAAAAATTGATTCATCCTATTAAAGATTGAAGTCTATCATAAGAATTTTGGTAGAGAATAAAACAAGTCTATCTTATCATAATCTTTTTTAGAGTAAGTTCCTTTTCATCACTTCTCTTTGAGTCACTTTGAGAAATTCTACATGTCTTGGGGAAAAGAGTGTTGCATCTAGTGTTTTTAGAGTTAGGATGAGTCTTTACTAATTCAGGATCATAAGAGTATGTTCAGATCGTTGATCAGGACTTTGTGTACAAGATAAACTTTCCTGTGAGTTTTGTGGAGTTGGAGTTGTGATCGGGTTGAGCAAGCTAAATAGGTAAGGGAAGCTAGTATTAGTTTGCATTAATACTTTAGGGTAGATGATCAATGTGAAGGTAACATGGTGACACTATAATATATTTGTGTTTTATTTGATTTGAGCTTCAAATGAACTTGTTGATTTTTTAATAACTTTTGAATTGTGTGCTTTTAATTTTATGTTAGAATACTCGAAATACATAATGAGTTCAAGTTGTGGTTATGGAAAGTACTTTATTCAATGATAGATAGAAAATGAATTGAAAAACACACATTGAACTACACTTGATCAATGTTATATTAAGTAGAAAACACTGATTTTTATGTAGACTCGTTGGGCAAGCAATATGCTTGCTAAGCGAAATTCATTTAATTAAAAACCTGAGAACTTTGGTCATTGGATGAGCTTTTCAAATAAAAACTTCAATTGATTTGATCGTTGAACGAGTCAAGCTCTCGTTGGGCAAGTCAAATTTGTTAGGCGAGTCTTTCAAATAAAAACTCTTAGTGTTTTGATTGCACGGTGAGTCATATTACATTTAAATAAATTCATTTTTACTTACTAAATACTTTTATATTTCTTTAAACTCTCACTAACTTGAACATCAAAGAATTTCCTGCACATAAATATTCAAATTGATTCTTCATAAAAAAATTCAACAGTCATTTAAAAAAAAATCAACTTATCCAAAAGTTTGGTCATCCATTTTGGACAATTCTAACTCTTTGATAAAAACAATATATATTACAATTTAATTAATAAATAAATATTAAGAAATGTTTTATATTAACACAACCTATAAATTAAACTCTACTTTAACTTAGGTCGTAATAAAAACTTAAATCTCATATTCATACGTTAAGAATCTACATATATTATTGCTGATTAAAAAAATTAAAAAATCTACATATATAGTTTCAGAAAATAAAATGAAAAGGAAAGATGTTTTTATATATTATTATATCACTACTAGGTGATAAGCACATAAAAGTGTTGTATATAGTATGATTAGTTAATGGTTAAGAAAAGTGTTGTTATAATAATGATATGATAAATTGGAGTTTCATAGACGTTGGTGGGATACCGTTATGATGATTAAGGGAGATAAAGAGGATGAATAGAAGATGAAAAGTTTTTGTTGTATGGTGGACATTTACTATGCAAGTTGTAATAAAGTTAGGTGCTAAGGTGGACATGAAATTAAATATAAGCAATTATTTATAGGGACGCCTCGTGCTTTTATAAGGCAAAGAAGATACATGTATCTCTGTTACCTGTCCCAATTATAAACATATATTTGAAACTTTCTTTTCACCATCATCACTGATTTTAACATCTTCGTCTTTCTCTTTCGTTCAAGACAAATATCACTTCCTCAATTAGATTGCTGGACTTCTTTTCAAAATTCAAAGTCAAGGCGAATAACATAGAGAACCCATTTTTGAATATGCCACCATGCTTTGACAATATATAATAATCAATTATTATTCAATCATATATACATACATGATCCATGTTTGCTGTGTATTCTTCTAAACTATAGTCATGAATTTGAATGTAATATGTTGTGTTAAATATTTTGAAGAAAGCAAATTGGTTATTCGTTCATACAAAATTTTGTCTCTGTGGACTAACACAATTAATGTTTTTAAATAACTATATATAATTAAAGTATGTATTTGATTGAGTTGAAGTCATGGATTTTATAGGAAACAGTGTTATGTTAGAAAATAATTTAGTGCATTTTGCTATAACTACTTTAATCCAAATCGCTCATCAAATGTCATTAATTGAATCAGAAGCGCAACACATCCTAAATTGAAAAAAGTTTAACAATGGATCATTGTGAATCATAGGCGTCACTCAAAACTAAGGGTAACATTGATTCCAAACGAGCCAAGCTATTATGCACTCACAAAACAAATGACGGCAAGACTTCTCCTCCACCCCCACATAACCTACCCGAAGGACTTTCAACCGTTATCCCACGTCTTTCCAAATTGACCCTAGTAGCAATCTTATTTTCCAATACCCTTCATGCAGTGACACGTGCAAAAGACAAAGCTATACACCTTTACAACTTTTTGTACACATAGAAATTTCCCCCTTTTCGAACCCTCCTTAAACGGTTATAAGCAGATTTAACCGTATAGGTTAAAAACTCCCCATCCTTCCAAACTCAACTATTCTCCTCTTTCAGGTTCAATCTCAACCCTTGAAATATTTGAAAAAAATGACTCATTTTCCAAGTTAAGTGTCAATCCCAAATTTTATTTTATTTTTTAAGAACATAATTAAGAGAACATTATATATAAAATGATTCTAGGTAGGGATTTATGGTAAAAATTATAAATAAAGAGATACTTTCAAAGTGAAAATAATAAATATTTGATATTTGACATATAATTATAACACACAAGTGCATTTAACTCAAATGTTAAAATGTTTCTATAAATACCTACTTCGAATCGAGAAAGAGCAACCAAAATCGACAAGTGGAAGAAGAATGAGGATGAAAAGATAATGCGGAATGAGGATGTAAGATATTGAAGAAAAAACTTATATCTTTGGTGAGGAATATTTATAAGAAGAACATGCATTAAAAAATTGCAAACAATTAAAAAGTTATTGATAAGCCCTTAACAGTCATTTATTAATTAGGACTATAACTAATCATTAAATGGTAATTGCTGTTGTGCCAGGTTGTGATCGAAGAAACAGAACACGACAATATGTTGGACAAAGGTGGGAGAGCAGGTCTAACAGAGAGTGACTGTATATTTAAAATGAATATTTGCTACCTGACTTGGTAAGTATTTTAACAACGAACAAAATAATAAATTAAGTATTTAAATTTTAACCTTACACCTTGGTTACACGTGAATTCATTAAGAAAAAATTATCGTAATTATTTGATAATGCGTAGTTGACAAAACAAAAACCTTAATTTCATAATTGCTTTTACGAAATACTCGTGCATCATTAACCCTAAACCTTAAGATTTATTTATTTTTATATACACTTCCATTTTAAATCTAAGACAAACCAGCCCATAGTTTTAATAATGCTGAAGAAAACATAATATTGTCCATTATTATATGATAAGTATAAGAATATTTTTATATCTTAGATAATCGTTGTAGTTCATCTTATGGAGGAGCATCTATGTGGTGTACATAAATACTTTGCTCATGCGGTAACTTCAAGTTTCAAGCTTAAAAATTTACATATCAAAATCTGAACAATATTTAATACAACAAATGTCTTTTAAGTTCTACTATAAAAGTTTTCAAAATGTTGAAATGGAAATTGTTTAGGAGGTAATTTATTTTTATAGATAATTTGTTTTTTTGTTAAAATATGTTATTTGAATAGTACATTTTTAAAAAAGTAAATACGAAAAATTTATGAGAGTAAAATTTAATTAATTAAAATTATATAATTTTAAATTTTAATAAAAAAAAAAAAAGAATTCAAAATTCTCCACCCTCTCTTAATATATATATATATATATATATATATATATATTCTCTTCACTCATATTTAAAAATTAATTTTAAAAATAAGAAATAATTATTTATTATATTGACTAAATTATATATTATTTTAGATATTAATTTTATTATTAAAATTTAAAATAATTTATATTATTAAAAAAAATTATAAACTACTTTTTAAATTAATATTTAATTAATTATACCAATTTATGGAATGATTCAAATCTGTATTTATAAAAATGAAGGAGACGAATGTGTAACGTTCCATTTAAATGTTAATATAATATTTGACAAGTGTAATAACTATAACATATATGGTTAAGGTACTTGTATATAATATATTTATATAACACTTTAACATTACGTTTTTGAAAAAAAAAACTATACACGTCAAATACACAAATACACAAATGAAATAAAACAATTTTTGAATGGTGTCGTGATCCATCATTAGTACCTGTAATCTCACTTGTTCTCATATCAAATATAATTATAACAACTCATAAATATACATATCGGTGATATGAAAACAAGTAAACACAAAAATAATAATTAGAAAATTGAATGGTGTATTTGGAACTTTTTGTAATTTTTGTGACAAACACATTGTCAAAAACTTTTCATAAATCAATGTTAGATAAAAATAATTAGACAGAGTTTTGACTTGAAAGACACACTTTCAAAAAGTTTTTATAGATCTTGTTTAAGAAAAACTATCCTTCTTTAGTTAGTGGAGTTTAGTAATATACAATTTAAAGATTTGAGAGAGAAGAAAGATTTAAGATTATTGTTGTTATGTTGGTTCCTCTGTAAACCCAAACTATGTCCAATCCTTGATCAACTCGATAAAGTTTCACTATTAAACTATGACTACAAAGTATAAGACGAGTATTCTTTGGACCTTAGTCACTTTTGACTAAAACTTAACATTATTTGGACTGCAACTACTATTGACTAAGACATAATATTATTTGGAGCACAACGACTTGACTAAGACCAAGTATTATTCAGAACGCAATGACTCTTGGTTAAAACTTTGTTTTACAAAGAGTGTGACCTAAATGATCACATATTTGTTAACTAAAAGATGACAAATTCTTAAGATGAATACATGATCAATATACTCTTTTAGGTTGCTAAGGAACACAAATAATGTTCTTATCTAGGTGATAATAATTGCTTAAAGATTGCTAGAGTGTCAGTTTGTATTTTTGTCAGCCTTTCTTCTTTTAAATGTATCTTATATATATAAAGGATGAGAAGAGAAATCCATGCAAATGTATTCTAACTGTTGAGATCTTTAGAGACTTTTGTCTTCATAAAGCTTGTGTTTGACCATGATCAAATGTAGAAATGCATTAATTTCATATATATTCTTCAAGCAAAATTCTTATACACGACATGACTTATCAAGCTTAGATCACATAACTTTTATCCAAACTAGAGTAAAGCACATGATCATGCAAGGCTGATGGTTCTCAAGGAGCTGACATTTTGCCTTTCTAGAAAGGTTATTGCCATGGAATAACTTTAACACATTCTTTAAGAGATATTTCATGTAAACATGTCTATGTGAGATCTTCTTAAAAGGCGAACAAAACAGACATTCTCTACAACTTTAAATAAGAACTTATAATAGAAAAGTATCATGAAATGCTTCAGACTATGTATCTATATCGTTTGTCTAAGCGAAAACTTATATACACATGGTGTTAAGCTTCTCTTGGTAAGACAAAAAACTTGTGTCTATCACGATCTGATGCTTAAAGTCATGTTTTATACTTTGTTATAAAGTGCTTGATCAAAATAAACTGGGATTAACTTTAGTCTAACAATCATTTGTTGGAGATCCCACATCGATTAGAGATTAGAGTCTTTCATAGTATATAAGTGGGTGCAAACCTCACACCATGAGCCAGTTTTATGGGGTTGAGTTAGGCTTAAAGTCCACTTCTTAATATGGTATCAGAGCCATTTAAAGTCAATCCTAGTGAATGTTTGTTCTCCAGTGACAGATTTGCGTGTGGTAGGAAGACAAAACCATTGTAGCTCACATGTGATTTAGGATTTAGGATTTATGGTCCACTTCTTAATATCATTCTCCCCCACTTCTCTCTCTCAAAATGAAAATATCTCAATTAACAGGTTTTAATAGGATTTTTTATTTTCCAGACCGTTGGACACACCACCTCCATTCACCCTATATTCCACCTCAACAAAGTCACATACCTTCAACCCCTGTAAAACACCCTACACACCATTTAAAATTATGATTTAGTGTTTATGTTTGATAGACATATATTAACCTGATATTTACAATCATCATTTGAACTTTTATGATGATTATTATATTAATACATGACATAATTATTATTAATATGATTAATTTTTTTTCATGATTATTTCAATAATTTAAAATTTGGTTCTACTTTTCTTATTAAAAAATTTAAATTGAACAAAATTAAACTAAAAAGTTGTATTTTTTAAAATTAAGACAATCAATCCGTCTAACCTACCAACTCCTCGTGATGGATCGGACCAAACTCATAATTTTGAAACTTACTAATAAATTAGTCGAATTGAATTAACTTACCAAAAAGTGAACCTCAGTGAAGTAAATAATCCATTATGACAACTCTAACATTATTAACTAATCACCCTCTTTCACCAAAAATAACAATGTAATTTTAAAAAAATATCTCACTTATTTAGTAAGAAAATATAACAATTAAATTAATTTAAATAAATTTTAATTTATCAATTTTGATTTTATAAATTTGAAAATATAAATTAAGTAACTTGATTAAAAATAGTAAATTGCATATTGATGATAAAAGTAATTTTTTATTTAGTTATAAATTATCATATATAATACATTTATTATAATTTTATAATAATTATCTTAAATTTATAATAATAATAATTTATTATTAAATAATATTATAAAAATGTATGCATTTGTTTAAGTTATATATTTTTTTTAATTTCAGCTCATTTTTATTATTATTTATTTTTTCTGTTATTGTGTCATATAATTATGATAATTATATTAATAAAACTAATATTCTTATTATTATAAAATTATTAAATAAAAACTAATTTAGAAAAAAATAGTTATTATATTAAATAAATTAATAAAAAATTATCACTAATAAATAGGAGGAAAAAATTGAATTAGTGATAATAGATAACTCAACTCTACAGAAAATCTTTTAAGTTTTTAAATTTATATTTTTTTATCATAACTTTATAATTAATCATACATATATATATTATTTATATATAATATATGTAATATACAATTTATTATTAATTAAATGAATGATATAAATAGGTTGGCCTAATATATAAAATTTATTATATATAGACCAATAAGGTCTTTTTAAAGCCTAAAACTAAGTCTTTTTAATTAAAAAAACCTTTTAAAAAGTTTTAATTTGATATTTTTAATAAACAAGTCACGTCAGTCCACACTTACACTCCTAAAAGGTTTATAATTTTTCATAAATATCTATTTAATACACATCTTTTTATCTAAATTTCAGTAATTTTCTTCCTTTTCATATCTAAAAATTAAATTTCAATATCAATAAAAATTATTTTATTAAATGTGATTAGTTACGTATATTATATTTTAAGGACATAGAGAAAATAGATTTAGAGTATATAAGTAATATATTTTAAATGATATCTGAATATTTTATGATTAAAGTAAAAAAGTATATAAATAAAAAAAACAATTATTCACGTCTCAAATCACCATCTCTCTAAACTCTTTTGTTTTTTCTTCATTTGTCTTTTCTTTAACTTTTTGAACATCTTTGTCAGGCGATTGGAGTCCACCATTGAATTCCTGACAGCGAATACTATAAGACTGCATGATCAAAGTTTTAGACAAACTTCCACTATAATGGTACTGGGAGGTACAATAAATTCCTCTTAGGCTAATAGATAAATAGCCCAAAAAAAAATTCTCTGTGTATGGGTTAAACACTTACACCCAAAAGCAGAAATAGAGAGTATAGGAAAAGAGAGAGGAAGCAGTGTGTGTTGCTTTATGTTGTGTGTAACATGGCTTGAAGGAAGCCACTATATATAGTGGTTCTAGGAGACAACAATAATAAATACAATTAATGGTAATTAACCTCCCATTGATTGCAATTGATTGTGGCAATTAACCTCCCATTGATTGCAATT
>Ga0123342_1006769_pt1 | contig 15675 bp, 9 predicted proteins | sample Turbeawhitnodule_FD_89960 | JGI IMG/M metagenome (GOLD analysis project Ga0123342, IMG submission 89960) | Root nodule microbial communities of legume samples collected from Mexico - Turtle bean Mexico white nodule | ecosystem: Host-associated > Plants > Roots > Nodule | place: Mexico: Nepantla... | reverse complement strand
GGTGGGGTAAATTTTTTGTAACTTTTTAATTTCTTTTTTTTTTTTTTTTTTTTTTTTTTTTTTTGTTTGTTTTAAATTGGCTTTTTAGGTTACCTTTGCGTGTTGTTTTTTTTTTTTTTTTTTTTTTTTTTTTTTTTGGTGTAGAGAATACGGCAGGGAATTGCGTTCAAATTTCAATGTGTAGATTTTGCTTTGACCTGAGTTTGTGATGGAATGTGACGTTGGAGGTGTCTCTGATTCATTTGGTCTGCATACTTGTAAGAGAAGAAGGGTTTACAAAGGCTGCATTGCTCCGTCCGTTGATGTCATGACAGAAACTGAAGCTTTTTTGCCTATCTTGAACTCGAGCGGTTATTATACTAAACCATCTCTGAAGGAATTGGTGGCCAGGGAGCTTGTGGAACCTGGTTATTGCGGCCGTGTTTCTGATTTCACTGTTGGAAGATTTGGTTATGGATATGTCAGGTATCTTAATGAAACTGATGTGAGGGGGTTACGTATAGATGAAATTGTGAAGTTTCGTAGGCACGAGATAGTTGTATACAGTGATGAAAATGATAAGCCTGCAGTTGGTCAGGGCCTTAACAAGGCAGCTGAAGTGGTTTTGGTAGTGGACGGTGAAATACTGAAGTCTAAGGAGGGGAAGGAAGCTGTTATAGTTAACAAATTAAAACAAATTACAGAGAGACAGGAAGCGCAATTTATTTCCTTTGATTTAGTGACTGGTGAGTGGAAATTTTTAGTTGAACACTTCAGCAGATTTGGGTTTGGAGATGATGATGAGGAGGACATCGTTATGGATGATGCTGAGGTGTATGATGTTGAGAAAGAATCGCCATCAAATACCAATGAAGTTGAGCTTTCTCATTCTCTTCCTTCTCATCTTAGGCTTGATCCTGTTAAAATGCGAGAAATGAGATTATTGATGTTTCCAGATGATGAAGAGGTAGAAGACTTAAGTCGCAAATCATCTTCTGACAAGCAGTATGTACGGCCTTTACAAAGTTCTGCTCAAGTAGTTAACCATCGGTCCACCCCACCAGTTGCAAGAAAAACTCCATTTCCATTACTTGAGTATAAACATGGTAATTTTGATTCAAATTCTCCTGGAGGCATTTTGATGGTTCAGCAGCATAAGGGCATGCCTCTTAGGACAGTTAAATCGCAAGGTTTTAATCTAGATCTCAAACATGAAACTCCAGTATCTGGAAACTATGCTCACAATATAGTTGATGCTGGCTTATTTATGGGTAAGTCATTTCGAGTTGGGTGGGGACCAAATGGCATTCTTGTGCACTCTGGTGCACCTGTAGGAAGCAATGGTGATCACAGGCTGTTATCATCTGTTGTCAATTTGGAGAAAGTTGCTTTTGATAATGTGGTCAGGGATGAAAATAAAAAAGTGAGTGAGGAACTTATTGAACATGCTTTGGTATCTCCATTAGAGTTTCACAAAGGAATGAACCATGTGATGAAAGAAGTTGAAATTGGTCCCTGCAGGTTGAAACTTCAAAAGCTTGAAGCTAATCGAACGATCCTGTCTGAGATTTCTCGTCAGTACTGTGATCTTATTGAAAGCCAACTGAGTGTTCCTGGGTTATCTTCCTCTACTCGTTTGGGTCTGACACACCAAGTAATGACCTGGGAATTAATTAGAGTTCTTTTTTCTGATAGAGAAGAAAAAGGTCAAGTAGAATCTTTGGGTGCTGACAATGAGGAAGATATGATGCAGGATATGAAGGAAATTTCTCAAGATGTTGACCGAGAAGCTCTCCCTCTAATAAGGAGGGCAGAGTTTAGTTATTGGTTGCGAGAGAGTGTTTCCTATCATGTTCAAAATCAAATAAGCTCTCTAAATGATTCTGATTATCTGCAACATATTTTTGTACTCTTGACTGGGAGGCAACTGGATGAGGCAGTACAACTGGCTGTGTCCAAAGGAGATGTGAGATTGGCTTGTTTATTAAGTGAGGCTGGTGGTTCTACTGTGAATCGCTCTGATATAGCAAGACAACTTGATGTTTGGAGAAGTAAAGGGCTGGATTTTAGTTTTATTGAAGAGGACAGATTGAGACTCTATGAATTGCTTGCAGGGAATATTCATGATGCATTGCATGATGTCAAAATTGACTGGAGGAGGTTCGTAGGTTTATTAATGTGGTACAAATTACCACCAAACACTTCGTTACCCATTGCTTTTCAGACTTACAAGCATTTTCTTGATGAAGGAACAGCTCCATATCCTGTTCCCCTTTTTATTGATGAAGGAACATTAGAAGAGACTATCAGTTGGAACTCGGATAAGCACTTTGACATTTCATTTTATCTAATGCTTCTTCATGCTAATGAAGAGACAAAATTCAGCTTTCTGAAGGCTATGTTTAGTGCATTCTCTTCCTCCCCAGATCCACTTGATTATCATATGATTTGGCATCAACGTGCAGTCTTGGAAGCCGTGGGTGTTATCAGTTCTAACGATCTTCATATTCTAGACATGTCATTTGTGTCTCAGCTATTGTGCTTAGGAAAATGTCATTGGGCCATATATGTGGTCCTTCACTTGCCCCTTCGGGAAGATTATCCATATCTTCATGTAAATTTGATTAGGGAAATATTGTTCCAATACTGTGAAACTTGGAGTTCAGACGAATCTCAGCAACAGTTCATTGAGGACTTGGGCATTCCCACAGACTGGATGCACGAGGCTTTGGTATGTACCATATTTTCTTATTTCTTTATTATTTTACAAATGAAGAATTAGCAGTGGTGGCGTGCATGCATAATGTGTTGCAGTGCCCTTTCAATTTCACCTATCTCTTGTACTATGTTTGGATGATAGATAATGATGGGAATCTAAAGGATTAGGTGAAAGAGAATAAGTTCGTGTTTGTGGGAGTTTAAAATCTGATTGGAGTGGAACAGTACATCAGGGTACCATTCCCATCATTTCTCCAAAATAACACAATTTGTGTTCCCCGAAAATTAGGGTGGAATGGTAGGGAACTCAAAGGGTATTGGAGATTTGGAGTTTCATCCTGTTCCTATATTATTATTCCATCCCTTCTTGCTCCATTATGCAAGCATACTGCATATTCTGATGATATTATTAATTCACTTTGTATATATATGACATTTTCACTTGGCTAGAGTTTTAGAACCTATAGGATTTATATTTGTTAAAGGACAAAAACTGCTTATTAGATTCATACGGGCACTTGTTATGATCAATATATGACTAAAACTGAATGAAATCATTGTCCTGGTATTCTTTACTGATTAATGGATTATGCTAATGCTTTAAATGTTGAAAGGTTTTGTATTTCTTTAAGTGACTCTTGTTGTTTTCTGAATGTTTTTGTTGTGGTGGTGCAGGCAATTTATTATAATTACAATGGGGATCACTCAAAAGCCCTTGAGCAATTTCTTCAGTGTGCATATTGGCAGAAAGCTCATACTATTTTTGTAACATCAGTTGCTCATAGGTTATTCTTGCAATGTAAGTTGTGTGTGTATCTTGCTTGGTAAAAAGCACTACTAAATTCTTGTAAATGACTCGTCTTTTTTTTCTGATTACTCCTGGCATTTTGTTTAGAGCTTTTACTAATAATCTTTTGCAACTTTTGTGAATCATACAAAGGCTAGAATTATCAATTATCTGAACTTCACATAAATTCCCATTAGGTCATTGCTGCACTGACAGTTCTTCCAAATTGATAAAAAATGATACTCCAATTGTGTCATGGGTTTTCCATTTTAAATTATATGCTTTAAAAGAGGTTCGGCATCTAAGGTATGGGCCTTTAAAACACCAGTATATTTGTTGACCAATTAAATTGAAACAGCCTTCCTTCTGAACTCTTAATCAGTTCTGCTTTAAGACAATTTCAAACTCTAGGCTACTTTCTGGAATACCCACAAGATCACGTGGGTTGTCTTGATTCTCCAAGCATCCTCTTAAACAATGTTTTCACTTTGAAGCATGTAATCCATACATGTAATCTTCAAGCATAAATAACACCTAATCTAATACTGCTGTGCTTCTTGGTGTGATTGATAGCTATTGTATTTGGTTTGCGTACCAATTGACTCAGGATAAAAGCTAAAAAGCAGTAAGAGAGGGCCCAGATATCATCTGACCCTAGAATTACAAAGTTGTAACTCTGGAAAACCTTGAAGTACCAAATAATATTTGTTCTCACCAAAAAAAAAACTCTGCAAAAACTATATGAAAATTCATTAGGATGTGGTTGGTCCCGTTCCTGTATCATCACTACTTAAAATTGATGGAAATTGTTTTATTACTGTATTTCTTTTCAATAGCAGAAAATGATTGTATTTAATCCTCTTAATTTCATATAAGTGTATCATGATAACTTATTTTATATCTTGTGCAGCAAAACATGCTGAGATATGGAGTATAGCAACTTCCATGGAGGACCATAAATCGGAAATTGAAAACTGGGAGTTGGGAGCTGGAATTTATATTTCATTTTATTTGATGAGAAACTCACTTCAGGGTGATACCAATTCCATGACCAAATTGGTATGTGAATATCATCCCCATCATCATTTATGTGAATAATGGTTGTTACTTGATTCTGTCATAGTTTGATTGTAAAGTGTAACTAAAAGTTAATTTATTTGATCCTGAGCTTGAACCATGTATTGCAATGATATGAATTTCTACAGTGGTTCAGAAGACAATAATGCCTATTACCCTGTCATTTGAAATACTTCTAATTGCAATCATTACATGGGACAATCTTCTAGTAGGCTTTAAAACATTATTTATGAAGTTAGGTAACTGTTGTGAAATTTTCCTGTCTGTGTTAAGTATGGTTCATGAAACAAGGTTGTTATGGAAGAGGTTGACATGCATGTCATATTTTCTATTTGTATTTGGCTATGTTAGCTAGATCAGGAGAGGGAATATTCACATTGTGGTCTCAATTTCTAGAGATTAGGACCCAATTAAAATCATATAATTTCTTGTTTCAGGATTCTCTTGAAAGTAAAAATGCTGCTTGTCAGGATTTTGTCAGTCAGCTAAATGAATCCCTGAACGTTTGGGGTGGCAGACTACCTGTTGATGCAAGGTATATACGTTGTCCTTTCGGTGCATGGAAAAATGTTTGCAGTAACTGCTTCTTTACCTGTTTTTAGTTCGTACAGCTCTGTTTCTAATTTTATAGATTGACTAATATACGTATCCAAAACTGTTTTTTTGTTGGCCACCAAACTTATAAAGATTAAGAAACAAAATATGATAACACAGTAATATATTTGCAGTTTTACTCTAGTTGCTAGTGTTATTGAAGCTAGTTTTACATCATTCAAGCCACGTCTTTAACCCAATCAAATTCAGCACCTGTATTTTTGACACATTATTTTATTAGCTGACCGTATTTACCGTGTGATTGACCATCCATTAAGAGACCCGTTTTGTTTGCCATATTCACGTTTTCTACTGATTTTGTAGGGTGGTGTATTCAAGAATGGCAGGCGAGATATGTGATTTGCTGCTATCAGCTGTAGGTGAGGGTGCAACCCGTGATGAGCAATTTAACTGCTTTGACACTGCTTTCAGTGCTCCCATTCCAGAAGACCAACGCTCTGGTCACTTGCAGGATGCAGTGGATCTTTTTACCACCTACCTCTCAGAGATATCTACGTAATTCCACAAGTTACCATTTACTGTCAGATATAAGTCCAAGAGAAAATAGAACTTCGATGTGTCTGCAAGGCAGGTTTTTTATCTGCATATGATTCATGAGATTTGTGCATTTTTTTTTTATCTTGGTCTTGTATGGCAATCATGAGATGCCGCCAAATCACATTAATTAATTTTGTCTGTATGCCAACTGATAAGTGATAAGTATGGATGGGATATGGTTTTGTTGTTGTCTGTTGTCTAATGAATTTCTACAATGACCTGATATCATACAACTGAGTTTTGAAATGGAATAAATTGGGGATTGTGTATTCTAAATTTCAAATTACGTGCCAATTTTTTAGGAAAATATTAACACAAGCCAAATGTTAGTATCGTTTGCAAGCCTGAATTATATGAAACTATACCATTATAAATTACACTACATTGGTCTTTATTTGGTTTGAAATTTTGATATCACCGTTTATTGGATTCTAAATTCAATCTGATGATTCAATAGTATAAGAGAAGATTGAGTTTTTTGTTTTTATATTATATATATATTAATTTTACTTATAATTAAACTAAAACATAAAATTATAACTGATTCCATATAAGCATAGTATACAGTTTGGTTTAGTTTTCACAATATAAACTGAAAATTAAACCACGCCATAATGAAAAATATATGATTTTTGGATTTTGGTCATCTTTTCAAAACAATTTGATTTGATTTTAAACACCTCCACATACCAGTGTTGACGAGGAAGATGGATCGAGAAAATTTAGGAAGAAGTTGACCCATATTTTCCATTTCGATGATTAATTCTGCATAGAACATTGATTTTTTGGAACAAACAAATCTAACGGTTACTATTTCCTCTTCAATGGTGGGAGACACGTGGGTGATATCCCACCCTTGGACGCGTGTCAAATGATAGATCAATCATAATCTCGTACTCCAATAATTTAATAAATTTAAATAACCATTTGATGTATATTATTTTTGCTATCTTCTTTTTTTATTTATTTATTTTTCTAAATAATATAGTTAATTAATACATTTTAGCTTGATAAGAAATTAAATAAATAAGAGAGAATTTTTTTTATCAACAACAAAAATAAGTACATTAAATGAGGAGACAGTAGGGAATAAATAGGAGAGAATAAATTATGCAACATAAAATAAGAACTATAATCAATTATTTTAACCTCAAAACACAAGTACATTGAGATTGTTGGAAAGTTCTTCATTTTAGGTCCCACAAACATGGATTACAAAATGCAAATTATTACATATTTCAAACAACAAGAACAAGGATATGTAGTTTATATTTCATCATCCCAAAGATCATTGAGTTGTGGTTTGGTAGGTCCATTTATTAAACGATTCTGGTTGATTTGACTTATTTTGTTATGATCTTCCTCTGTCAATGTCCAGTTAAATATCTGCAGATTTTGATTCATCCTTCCCTTGTCATAGCTCTTAGGCACGAAAGTCACTCCTTCTTCATACAACCATCTCAGACAAATTTGAGCTATGGACTTTCCATGAGCATCTGCAATCTCTTTCAGAATATCATTCTCCATCACTTCATTTGGACCCTTGCTTGCACCTTTCCTCAGAGGAGAGAATGCAGTTATCACTATCCCATTTGCACTGCAGAACTCTCTTAGCTTCTTCTGTTGCCATGCAAGATTCATCTCCACCTGAAATAGTTTTTGAATAACAAATACACATTAATTCATCTCATCAAGAACCATTCACATAAACAAAAACAACACAAACAAGATTATTACTTGATTCACCACAGGACGGATGGTAGCAACAGACAACAAATTCTCAAGTTTCTTCACAGAAAAGTTGCTGACACCAATAGCTCGTGTGAGGCCAAGTTTTTGGCACTCTTCCATGGCTTCCCACACACCCTTCACATCAAAAGGCAAGAGATCTTGTACATCAATAGGAAATGAGAATTTCCCAGGCTGAGAACTGAGGGGCCAGTGAATGAGATAGAGATCAAGATACTCTAGTTGAAGAGTTCTGCACACCAAAAAGTTAGTGTTGGTCAAATTGTCTATGGTATTTGAAAAGCATGTTAATCTGAAGCAAAACAAGTTACTAGTTAAATTATGTATATAAACTTTTGTTATAGTTTAGGGTTTAATTCATTTTATCAGTATATTTTTATAATTTATACCCACTTGCTACTTATTATTGAGTATTAAAAAGTGAATTTTAAGTTTAACTCAACCTCATAACTTGATAAGTTCAACAAATTATCATTAAGATAAATTCAAAATGGTTCTGATACCATATTAAGGAACAATATTTAAACTTAACTCAACATTATAAAACCGACTTATAAGATGAAATTTGTATCTATTTATATAATATGAAATGTTCAAATCTCTTCTCGATATGGGATATCGAACATGCAGGTTTTTGAAAATGGACATAAATTGAGTTGAATGACCTGAGTGATTTGCGCAAGGCTGAAACAACAAGATGAGGATGATTGTCAGTGACCCAAAGTTTGGAAGTAACAAAGAGATCTTGACGAGAGACAAGGCCAAGGTCAACTGCTTCTTTGAGAGCTTCTCCAAGAGCTTGCTCAGAGCCATAAGCAGCAGCAGTGTCAAAGTGTCTGTAACCCTGCTTTATGGCCTCAATGATTGCCTCTTTTGTGTCTTTCTTACAAGTGAAATCTGGTGCAGACCCCATTCCAACCACTGGCACCCTCTGCTGGGAAGAGGAATTTGGCAGCACCACTGTGGGGATTTCAATAGCAACCATTGTAGCAAGTGCTAATTTACTAGTATAGTTTTTTGTAGTTTCAGTGTAATGTAACACTACTTGTTGCAGTTGATGGAAACTACTGGGGTGGTGGTCTCCCTTTTATACAACAAAATTGGTGTCTTCATCTGCTTCTATTGTCTTTGAATTCCACCTTTGAAATGTCTGCAATTTGAGGTTAGGTGAGTTAAGGTGAGATCTACCTCCATTCATTTCATTCTTATTTTATTCAACAGTAGTTGACTTGTGTTCTATACAATTTTGGATCAATGTCTGTCTATTGTCATCATCAAATGAAATAATAATATTCAATTGCATTAAAACAAAAGTTATCTTCAACTACACAATAATTTTCCATGGTATCTTAATCATGAACCCTTTTAATTATAAATAACTGCAGAGGGTCCTGTTATTGTGTTTTTTTTTTCATCTTTTGCATGAAACTGATCAATGATTGAGAACTTGTCTAAAAAAATTGGAAGGAAATCTTGTATCCACGATCTTGGTGGTTGAAACTCCACCTAAAACATAATTTATAAACTTCAATATGCCATTATGTGTATAGTGATCTGTAACATTCATTTGTTATTTTATCTAATGTAAGAGACCGACAAAGATATACACCACAAACATGTTACTGATGAATATGTTCTGCTAATTGAAAGATGGTGAAAATATTGTTTAGATATTTCAATATGCCTATATACTAATATACCTCTCGATTAATTACGGATCATGATGTATAACTAGGATCTGATGCATTATAGTAAAGATTCATGGTCAACACTATAAATAAATCCTAAAAAAGTAAAGTACGTTTTAATGAATTATCAATATTCATTCTTTACATAGGATACTTATTTGATTGTTGAAGTGTTTTTTTCATATGCACTTTGATCGAATACCGATAAAAATCACGGACATGTTAACAATAAGGTGAGTTTGAGTCTCAGGTACTATTTTAGGTACAATTTTACATTTGCTTGTTTTGGAAAAAGTATTGTGAATGCAGAAAAGTAAGCTTTTACATGATTCTTTGAATCTGTCTCAGTTCATGATTCATCTTTTTTATGAGTTCATTACGCGTTATCAAAGCATGATGAATCATACAACATTACAACTTTGGTGGCACTCATGTGTTAAATGCGTAAAAGATCAAAAGATAAGATCAAATGAATATTACATCACACACTAAAAAAATCATTACGTAAAAATTAATATTAAAAAAACAAAAAATAATTAATTATTTTAATTTTTAAATTAGTTTCTATTATTATTAAATAGTTTCTGAATTGGTATTTAATTAGCTATCAAAAATTTTGCTACCAGATTTAAAATATAAAATAATTGGTAGTTAAAACTTTTGTAGCTAATTAACAATTTAGAAATTATTTAAACATATAAACTAATTTAAAAACTAAATTTATCATTTTAATAATTAATTATTTTTACATCTCTAATTATTATTTTTTAATATTTATGTATTTAAATAGTGAAATATAAATATTATGTCATTTTAAAGAATTTACTCTCTCTAACAATGACACGTGCATTTTAAAAAGTAATTGCTGAAATTTCCACACATTTATAGAGCAGATGGAAAAATTTGGATTGTAGCATTTATCCAAATACATTTTTTGATTTAATGAGTGAACCTGTTGAAGAAGAAATTTGGAGTCAACATTTGCCAGTCAAAGTGATGCACATGCTTTAGAATTTCTTTTATCACTTATGACAACGATTTTTGGAACTATTTCTTATATATTTTTATTTTCTTTTGTTTTTTTTTTTAAATAAAAACACCTTTAACTACGAAGAGGGTTATTAACCCTGCATTTAATTTAATATAGCAATAATTTTCATCGTATGTGTATTTGTTTTTAATGCTTGTTCTGTTTTGGTCAAAATATTCAACATATTTAATTTAATATCTATCATATAATTATTTACAAATTATCATATTTCAGATCACATTAAAATTATAAAAGAATTCTGAATATGTATAAATTATTAAAAGTATAAATAAAGTGTTAAAGCAAAACACTGTAAAATAATAATAATTTGAGTTTAAAATAGAAAAGGTAACAAAGTAAATTATAAATAATCAATTATATAAATTATAAATATTTTTTGATTTTTCATATTTTATTGTCTTGATTTTCGTGTTTTTTTTTAGGAGTTTTTTTTCCTATAGCTATTCAAGATTTTTGTTAAGAATTCAATGTTCATGGGGCCTCAAAAGTTGACTAAGTTCTTGAAAATTGTTTTGTCATATGATAAGGTTGATAATGTTCATATTTATCATCATTATTAATCATTTTAGATTAATAAAAAATAATTTTTTACTAGTTTTTAACTTATTTAGTTCTCTTTTTTTAAAAGTAATTGAATATTGATTAATTTTATGTAATTATACCACTAATTTCTATTACTTTTTTCTAACAAAGAAAAAAAAACATTGTTATCAAACACAAGTTATTATTAGTCAAATGTTAATAATAACTCTTTCTGCTGGTCAAGCTTTACTGTGTTATGTCTCGATAAGTTTTAAAACTTTTTGCATCATTAAATAAAATATTATAATAACAACTCCATCACATAGAATAAATTCATTTTATTTTTCATATATTCGAAGATAAGAATTCAAGTTTATTATTTTATTATATATTTATGATAAAAAATTCAATAATAATAATTTAACTTTCATTTTTTTATATTCATATCTGGAGAATAAAAAATCTATTAAAACATATCAAAGTATTATAATGTCACTATTAAAAATCTATATATTTTTTTATATAATCTCTAACTTTAGCATAAAAAAAATCTAGATGAACTTTCGGTTCAATATTTAAATAAATTCAAAGTTAATCTTCTCTGCACACAGCTCCATACAAAAAATTCAGCTTTCCAAAATTTTATTCAAAAACACATTGTTTTGTGACAAAGACATATATGAAGGTTACAAAGGTATAATTAATGAAACCTAATATCAAACTTCACACACATGAATTTAACAAACAACTTATTATCATTTAACTTGTATTTTATCAATCTTAATCTATTTCAATAATGTCAATAAAGAGTTAATTATAAGATTCCACTAAAAAATCATTAAAGTTTAATTAAATTTAAAAATTAAAATTAATTAATCACTATATTAATTAAATTAAATAATAATTTAGAAATTAAAAAATTATTTATATTTAAAATAATTTCTATTATTAATAAAAATTTAATAATTTTTAAATTTATATTTAAATTAACTATCTAAATTTTAGTGACTAATATTTTAAATTAGTCTATAAAAGATTAATAAATACTAATTTAAAATATAAAATAGTTAAAATCTTAATAGATAATAATATTTAAATATTATTTTATACATTTTTATTAATAAAAAATACTTTAAATATTAATAGTTTTTTTAATTTATAAAATATTTTAATTTAATCAAATAAAAACTAAGTCTATTAATATTTAAAATTAATTTTTATTTAATAATTTTTTATAATATACCTAATATATATTTATTTATTATTTACTTTCCTAAACCAATGAAAACAATTATTTATGAGTCAACCATTATTTTACTCGTCACTGTTTACAAGGTGATATTAGTAGGGACGTGAATGGTTGAAAAGTAATAATATAATATTAATTTAGTAATAATTTATTTATAATAGGCTTTACCACTTACCCATATATTGTATTTTACAACCTATAAACCTTTTCACAATTTAATCTTTTATACGATCAAACTCTCAATATTATTATTTTAATATTTTTTAATATTATTTAATTTTAACCTTATTTTTTATTATATATATATATATATTATTTTTAAATTTATTACATCTTGTATACAAGATTGTGAAAAAGTAAATGTATAATTATATTTTGGTAGAATGAGAATACATTTGAGAAAAAAAGAAAAACATATTATCTAGAAATGAATCCATATATAGTTTCATTTCTTCAGAAAACAAAATGACAAAAGTTCATTCAAAGTTCAAAAGCAACATCAAGTTTAAATTCCAATCGAAGACAAAATCAACGTCTGAGAGTTGTAGTTTATATTTCATCATCCCAAAGATCATTGAGTTGTGGTTTTGTGGGTCCATTGATCAAACGATTCTGATATATTTCACTTATTTTCTCATGATCTTTCTCTGTCAATGTCCAGTTAAATATCTGCAGATTTTGATTCATCCTTCCCTTATCGTAGCTCTTAGGCACGAAAGTCACTCCTTCTTCATACAACCATCTCAGACAAATTTGAGCTATGGACTTTCCATGAGCATCTGCAATCTCTTTCAGAACATCATTCTCCATCACTTCATTTGGACCCTTGCTTGCACCTTTCCTCAGAGGAGAGAATGCAGTTATCACTATCCCATTTGCATTGCAGAACTCTCTTAGCTTCTTCTGTTGCCATGCAAGATTCATCTCCACCTGAAATAGTTTTTGAATGACAAATACACATTAATTCATCTCATCAAGAACCATTCACATAAACAAAAACAACACAAACAAGATTATTACTTGATTCACCACAGGACGGATGGTAGCAACAGACAACAATTTCTCAAGTTTCTTCACAGAAAAGTTGCTCACACCAATGGCTCGTGTGAGTCCGAGTTTTTGGCACTCTTCCATGGCTTCCCACACACCCTTCACATCAAAAGGCAAGAGATCTTCAACCTCAATTGGAAATGAGAATTTCCCCGGCTGAGAACTGATGGGCCAGTGAATGAGATAGAGATCAAGATACTCTAGTTGAAGAGTTCTGCAAACCAAAAAGTTAGTGTTGGTAAAGTTATCCATGGTATTTGAAAAGCATGTTAATCTGAAGCAAAACAAGTTACTAGTTAAATTATGTATAAACTTTTGTTATAATTACATAATAGAGCCTTTATATAATGTTCAGTATATTTTCATAATTTATATCTACTTGTTAGTTGTTATGAAATATTAAGAACGAAACTTTTAAGTCTAACTTAATCTTTAACTCATAACTTGATAACTCTAATAAACCATCAATATAGACTCGAAATGGTTCTGATACATATTAAAAAGTGTATTTAAGTTTAATTCAACTTCATAAAACTAAAGTGAGGTTCGCATACCTGAGTGATTTGCGCAAGGCTGAAACAACAAGATGAGGATGATTATCAGTGACCCAAAGTTTGGAAGTGACAAAGAGATCTTGACGAGAGACAAGACCAAGTTGAACTGCTTCTTTGAGGGCTTCTCCAAGAGCTTGCTCAGAGCCATAAGCAGCAGCAGTGTCAAAGTGTCTGTAGCCCTGCTTTATGGCCTCAATGATGGCATCTTTTGTGTCTTTCTTACAAGTGAAATCTGGTGCAGACCCCATTCCAACCACTGGCACCCTCTGCTGGGAAGAGGAATTTGGCAGCACCAGTGTTGGGATTTCAATAGCAACCATTGTAGCAAGTGCTAGTTTACTAATACAGTACTGTAGTGTAATCAAGAATCACCACTACTACACTGCACTAGTTGGTGGAAGGTGATGATCTTAACTATAAGGTGGTACCTTTTTATACTGCAAAAAGTGTTACATGTATTCCAACTTTTTGGGCAGATTAGCTTGGAATATTGAAGTTGGTGTTAGGTGGGTGAAGCTTGGCTCTGCCAACTTCCATTATATTCTTATTTTAATGAAAAACCAATGAATTTGTCAGTTAAATTGGGATGAAAAGTTTCCTTTTTCAAATTTATAAGTATTTGTGGTAGGGAACATCAATTTCACTCCAAGTTCCTCTAGTTATTAAACATAGATGTCTTTCTCAGACACACTTCATTGAAATTTGTTCTCTGACAGTAACATCTTCCACTACATGTCTAAAATAATCTCGATGGTTGTTGGGTTGGGATGGTGAGTTAAAGAAGCTTTTGTTGTTTTGTTTTTCCTACACCATTCTCTGAGTTATTCTCTTTCCGTTTTTGTTTTCTTATGATTTTCTTTGGCGGCTTGGAAGTTTTTTAATTCCTGTGTTTGTTGTGACCAGTTTTGGTCGTAGGTAATCTTCGAAATTCAGAAAAATATCTTTCAGACCTAATGTTATTTGCTTTTACTTTCAATAAAATATCGTGATTTTGATTTTTAGTAACAGGATAAGATGATCGCGTCAGATAAATTCGATCGAGTGTCTACAAATTTTAGAATAATTGATGAGAGAAAAATATTTCAATGTCTAATATAGACGCTAACATTTATACGATGGACATAGTTACAAACATAGATACGAACACACTTATATACACGGACACCATCACGAACACAAATATAAAGATACGTATAATTTTTAGAATATATGATATATTTATGTATACAAATATGTTTTAGTTCTTTTTTTTAAGTAGAAAGATGTTTTTCATCTTGTTCAAAATGATTTGTTTCTTATTTTTATAATTATAATAAAAAAAATTATAATAAATTTGAATTTTTAAAAAATTAATATATTTCTCTTTTTTAGAATTGTGTTAGAATCGTATTATCAAAAATTTAACAAATATTTTTTAAATTGAACACTTCACTGATGTATCTCCTACGAGTGTCGGTGACAGATACGTATGTTTAACATGGACCTATCATATTTCAGAGACGTATTCCACTCTCACTCATATTTAGAGAGTTAAAAAAGGAGAAAAAAACTAATAAGACAGTGGAGTAAAACTATCTAAATTCTCCTACTACCACTTGATTTTCTTAGTGGGATGAAGTATATTAAAAGTAAGCTTAATATTTTTTTAGAGGTTAAAACACATTGGTGTTTTTCAATTTTTTTATTGTTTGTCATGTTAATATACATAAAAAAAAAGGCAAACCTGCCCCATTTATTTTTTAACATGGTTTTTCAAAGGAAATTTGAATTTGAAAAATAAAGAGAATTATAAATATCGTCAAGGATATTTTAGAAATATTACACGTGTTTAAATTTTTTATATAATTTAATATTTTAGTGAAGTGAAAATTACTCATTAACTAGATTAAGGTGTAATCCAAATATTAATAGATGACTGAAAATGAGAAAATAATACTAGAATTAGATTATATATTTTTTTATATAATAGTGATTAGCTGCTTAACAATTAAGGGCTGCATCAGATCATGATGCATATATATATATATATATATATATATATATATATATATATATATATATATATATATATATATATATATATATATATATATATATAT
>Ga0123342_1006768_pt1 | contig 15675 bp, 17 predicted proteins | sample Turbeawhitnodule_FD_89960 | JGI IMG/M metagenome (GOLD analysis project Ga0123342, IMG submission 89960) | Root nodule microbial communities of legume samples collected from Mexico - Turtle bean Mexico white nodule | ecosystem: Host-associated > Plants > Roots > Nodule | place: Mexico: Nepantla... | reverse complement strand
GCAGTCTTTCCCTGGAAACCCTAACCCTAACGGGCCTTAGCGCCTCCAAGGAACACTTGCTTGTGTCGTACCCGAATGTACCATACACACCCCATGCATGATCCTCTCGTGACTTAGGTCTTTTCTGGTATCTGCGTGTTAACCCCTGTTAACTCATGCAATCTATGGGACCTAGCTTACGTGGCCCACCATTACTATCAGTCCATCGATGTTCGATGTCTTTCCCTTAGGCCGAAGACCGAGGTCTGGCTTGTACACAAGCCCCCTAGTCTCGAGCTGTAACTTGTTTCAATGAAGAGACTAAGTGATCACCCACGGCGACCTACGTAGCACTGGGTGACAAGACGTGAACAGTGCACCGAAGTGACATCTCACCATACTTTTTAAACAGTGTACATGTGGCAAGATCAACAGCTTAGACTCGTTGGTGCTTGCGCTTCTTCGTATATGTTAAACCTTTCAAAACCCCTACGCTCCTTCACTGTTTCATTACTTCACTTAACATTTCTCAAGCATTTCCTACTCTCGAACGCTCTGTCTTCTTCTTCGAAAACCTCTACCTTCGAACCTTAACTTATTCAAAGGTATGATTTTTAATCCATGATCGCCCTTGCTTTATGATTCCGATGCTCATGGCATGCTATAACTATTTTGGGACTATTTATATTTCTGCACTTTATGTTTTCTGTTCTTCGTTCGCGCACTCTCTATTTTTTGGGTTTCAGAGTCATTCCACCTCCCCTTTCTAAACCTTCGTTTTTCTCTTTTCCTTTTTTCTTCTCTAGCTTCCTCTCTTAAGATGGCCAGAACCAAAACTACACCAAACCCTCCACCTTCCATTGATTACAAAGCACTCTATCGTTGGGCTCCCGATAGCCTTCTGGCTGAAACTTCTCAAATAAACACCTTTAAGGACATCGATGCGTACAAGAAAAGCGAGTTTGACGAGAAGTTCCACATTTTTGGGAGGGAGCTCGCCATATACGTGAAGGTTTTGCCTTGCAAGGAGGGTGAGCCCGTGTGCGTTGACGACCGCGCAAGCCCCAAGGAACCCTTCTTCTTTAGGTATGCAACGGTCTTCAAGCGGCTCAAGCTTCGCCTTCCTTTCTCGGGGTTCGTTCTGACTGAGGTCAATGTGGCCCCTGCCTAGCTGCATCCCAACAGCTGGGCTTCTGTGCGTGCCTTCGCCATACTCTGTAACCACTTTGGCCATAAGCCTTATGTGGATGTGTTTTTCTATTTCTTTGAGGCGAAGAGCCCTGGTAAGAAGCTATGGATGAGCTTCAATGGCGTGGCAGGAAGAATCCTCCTAACCCTCTTCCAACAGTCTTACAAGAGCTTCAAAGGGAATTTCTTTAAGATATGTTGCATCAAGCATGACTCGACATTGCTGGACGGGTTCCCACTTTATTGGGTGGAGAAAGCGGGGCTCAAGAAACCTAGGAGTCTCGAGGACTTGGCCCAACCCGATCGTGAGGTGTGCTAGCTTCTTTCAAGCTTGGGAGTGGTGTTTAACACTACTGAACTGATCAAGCTTGAATACAGCCTCAAGCATCTCAAGGGCTACATCGGTATCTTGTTTGACTTTGTTCTTTCTTGTTTACTTGCATATTGTGTTGTTTTACTTCTTATGCATTGTTGTTTCCCTGTGTAGACATGGTGCTAAACGTGGAGAAGTGGAGGATGCTAGTTGAGGCAGCCTCTAAACTCAAAGCGGGTGCTGGCCCGTCCGATGCCCCTCCAACGCTTATTCCTGCCCAAGCCCTTCTGCTCCAGCCCCTGCAGATTTTAGGCTGAAGGGAGTAGTCGAGGCCACTGCCTCTGAGGACGAGGACACCTGCTCTGGCCTCGTCTTCAAGAGGAAAAGGGGTGTCGATGCCGCTGTCCCAGCTCAATCAGCCTCAGAGGGCAGCACCCCCTCCTTCAGAGAGAACCCCCCAAGCGCCTCCTCTCTTTGTGACTTGGTGTTATGCAAGGGCGGGGGGGAAAGCGCCCCGGACGGTGATTCTGGTGCGCCTTTCGTTGCCGAGTTGCCCGCCTTTCTCCAGGAGGTTCTTCAAGCCTTCCAAGACGGGGAAATGGAGAGCCAGGGTGAAGATCCCCTACGAGGGCATGCCGCCAGAGGTCTTGGGGCCTTTCTTATCACATCAAGCCGCGCCTTGACCCAAGTGCTAAACCTGAGGGTTAAGATGTTGAAGCTGAGGGAGGCGGCAAGTCAAGACGCGCTTCAAATAAAAAATCTCACTCAACGCAAAACGGCCTTGTATTTGGAGTTGGCAAATCTTCGCCAAACTGACAAGGAGACCAAAAGGCTCCTATTCGAGAAGTCTCAGGAGGCCCTGAGTGCTCATGCGAAGATTATGCATCTTTGAAACAAAGTCATCACGCTGCAGGAGAAGGCTGAGGAGATACATGCCAAGATGGCCAGGGTGAAAGAAAGGGCGACCCAACAAGAGGTACGTCTTGGCCAACTAGAGGGGGAGTTAGTCCGCAAGGACAAACTCTTTAGTGAGATCAAGGAGGAGCTCACCAGCGACGTTGTTGGAGCCCATAGTGCCGGGTTTGAGGATGCCATGGCCCAAGTTGCCTATGTGCATCCTGGGTGGACCTTTCCCAAGTTGCCTGACCAAGAGAATCGTCGATGGGCAGTTGGTCGACGCCCAAGAGTAGCTCCTTCATTATTGTAACTTAACAGTTTAACGAACAATTTCAGCAAATTGTATATATATATATCTGTTTATGAAATCTTCTTCGTTTTTAACTTGCCCCTTCATTGTTGTTAAATGCCTTTCCTTTGCTTGCTTAGTCTAACAACGTTTTAGGGTCTTCACGACTTAGGTAGCACGCTTCTTTACTGCTTGTTGACTATGCCTACCCAGGCTCTCACTTCGCCCTAACCTTTTCTAAATGAAGGTAAGGGAAACGTCATTCTTGACCTTGGCTTATAGGTCAAGGGAGATCTTTAACAGGTACCGCGCCACTCTCAACCTCGTTTTTCAAGACAAGGGAGACCTTTGACTGGAAACTCAGCTATTCTCGACCTTGCCTTACAAGGCAAAGGAGGTTTGCACTTAGCTGGACTCAACTTTCCCACATAAGGATAAGGGAGACATGTAACTACGACCCATACTAGCCTTGCCTTACAATACAAGGAAGCAGTCCTTCTTACAGACCTCGACCTAACTATACAAAGGTATGAGAGGATTTTAACCGTTTGAGCCATACTGTTCTCAGCTTTGGTGAACTCATTCAAGAGGGAGGCTCACGAAGAACCATATTATTCCCAATCTTGGCGTATCAAACCAAAGGAGAGGTTCGTTTTACTGACCTCGCCCTATATGTACAAAGGTAGAGGAGGATTTAACTTTAACTGACATCGTCCTCGCTGTATAAAGTCAAGGGAGGATTTTAATAACTGACTTCATCCTTGTTGTATGAAGTCAAGGGAGGATTTTAATAACTGACCTCATCCTTGTTGTATGAAGTCAAGGGAGGATTTTAATAACTGACCTCATCCTTGTTGTATGAAGTCAAGGGAGGATTTTAACGGTTGAACCATACTATTCTCAGCCTTGGTGGACTCACATAAGAGAGAGACTCACTAAGAACCATACTATTCCCAATCTTGGTGTATCAAACTAAGGGAGAGGTTCGTTAACTGCATTGTACAAAATATTTCTCTTTAACTGAATAACTGAAATCTTTATTGGGCGTCCTCATTAAAAACCCTTATGAAGGAAAAAGAGTGTTCCCTAAAATTGTGTACAATGCAATAATCTTAATTGAAATAAAATTTAAGGTTGGTTGCGTTCAACGTACAAGGGATTGCTCCACCTTGTATGCTTTGTTCCCAAGGGCCTCTGTTACGCGGAAGGGACCAGTCCACTTGGGAGACAACTTGTTTTCTGACTGGTGCGGGTGGTCTCCCCGCATTACCAGGTCGTCGACCTAAAACTGCCGATCCCGATCTCCCTCTCCAGAACCTCTTCGGCAGGCTCGGGTCGTTGCTCCCAGGCGACCTCTTCTTCCCTTGGAGGTTGGGTGGTGATTAAGCACACTTTTCTCTTTGTCTTGAGGCTGTTCTCATAGCACCTCTTGGCCTCCTTCTGATCAAACTTCAAGGTGATCACAATTCCTTCAAGGGAAGACAACTTCATCTTCACGTGCCTTGACGAGGCCACTGCTCTAATCCTATTCAAAGCAGGTCTTCCCAAAAGAATGTTGTTGGCAGTGCGGGAGGTTGCACCGTTAGTGAAGGTTGTCCACAACTCTATGTGCCCCCGCACTTCAGCTGGTCTCCTGCGAAGTCGTACAGACATCCAACGTAAGGCCTCAGCTGGTCGGGAGACAGCTGCAGCTTGTTGAAGGTCGACCAAAACATCACATCGGCCGAGCTTCCTTGATCAACTAGGACGCGATGCACCTTTTTGCCTGTTGTCACCACTGAGATCACCACGAGATCATTATCACGCCAGACCACGTCCCGCAGGTCAGTCTTGGTGAAGATAAGGTCGGGCTCGAGCGTCAGGTATGACCCTTGAGCTTCTACTGTCATCATTCCCCTGGCCTACTTCTTGCGCTAGGAGGCGGTACACCTTCTCCAGAGAATCCTCCCGCAATGGTGTTGATTTCCCCATGGATGGGCACCTCGTGCCCCTGATCTCCTGTTAGCCCGCCTGTCTCCACTTGAGAATTGAACTTCCTTGGGTTGAAGAACACTTTCCTGCAAAGACAAAGGGCGCCCTAGCGGCTGTTTTCACTCCGACGCTCAAGTCAGTAAGGGCTAAAGAAACAATAATGTGTATAAACAGTTTCAGCCTTAGAAATGGCGTACCTTGCTAGGGTTCTTACCACTCTATTTATAGGTTGTATCTATGGTTACTTCTGTGATGCTCCCATGTCTCTGAGTGGGCTTAGGGTTCCTGGGAGAATGTCTATGCGCCGCTATTACACAATCTTAGAGTAATCTGGCGCATAGGACTTCGCTTTTCTGCAGTGCATAGACCTAACAACGTAGCCGCTAAGGTACCTACTCATGTACCAACGCTGCGTCATCATCTGTTATGTGGGTTCCCTAAGTATTCACGTGCCATGCATGCAATCTTTCCCTAGAAACCCTAACCTTAACGGGCCTTAGCGCCTCCAAGAAGCACTTGCTTGTGTCGTACCCGAATGTACCATACACACCCCATGCATGATTCTCTCGTGACTTAGGTCTTTTCTGGTATCTGGGTGTTAACCCTTGTTACCTCATGCAATCTATGGGACCCAACTTACGTGGCCCACCATTACTATCAGTCCACCGATGTTCGATGTCCGATGTCTATCCCTTAGGCCGACGACCAAGGTTTGGCCTGTACACACGGCTAAAACGATTGTTGTCAAAGTATATCGTTGTTAATGCATCCTTTGCATACAACCTGCTTTTAGGGCAACCTTATTTGAACATGTTGGGTGCAGTAGCCTCAACCACCCACATGAAAATGAAATTTCCCTCGTCAAAAGAAGGGGTAATCACGATAAAGGCTGACCAGAGGATGGCACGGAAGTGTTACGAGAGCAACTTGAAAAATCGTAGGGGAACTTACGTAGTCACTATTCAACCTGGATGGTCAGCTCGATTGTGCGAGTTATGCCTAGATAGGCTTGGGCCGGGTATGAGCCCAAAAGTGTGTTACAAGGTCAGCCCAAGTTTTCTAGTAAGTTTACATAGGAAAAATAATTAAAAATAACAAAAGAAATAACTGAATTGGTTGAGAAATATTATTAAATACAAGAATAACTGAATTGGTTGAAGAATATTATTAAATGCAAGTAAAAACAATTAAGAATGTTTGTACCCAAAAGTAATAGGTACATGGTGAATAGATTATTGTTGAATATTGTTGTTTAATATTATACTCTGGATGTTGAAATTATATTCTCGTGGATGAAAAATGTTGAAGGAATGTCTATAAAAGGGGTTAGAGACCCTGAGTAAAGGTACGTTTTTTGGAATACTCTAGTTTGAAACAGTTTTTAGTTTGAATGATCTCACTGACTTGATCGTCAAAGTGTGATCAACAGGTAAAGCCCCCTTTGACCCACTGGAACAGTATTTCGGAGCACCAATTGGAGACATGTCAGAAGTGGAGCATGCCCATTCAATCCAACCGAGGTCAACCAGTGAGAATAGATTATAAGTGTTAAAAGTGAGATTGGTGTCTGGACCCTTTGGTCTGTATAAAGTGTATAAGGAAAGCATGAACTTTAACGATAGATGGAATTGGGGGCTGGCCAGTGTGTCCTATATATGATTTTGAACAATCTAATGTGCTATCTAGATGATAACATAATGGAAGAGAAAGTCTTGTGGCTTTGCAAGTAAGCTCAGAGAAACCATTTCTAGGATGCAGCTAGAGGATACAGCTAGAAAGGTGACAAAGAATTGGCACCCTAGAAAGATGTTGAAAAGGTAGCAGGCACTAGTTTATCGAGAATATTAAGGAGTCAGTTTAATGAATAACGCTATCCTCTTATTTTGATTTTGATTTTTGGGACTTTAAGTTTTCATTTCGTATGTTGGGTTGAGGCCTAGAGGGTTAAATGTGGTTAGTATGATGGGGATCTTTTTTGACGAGTAGAGAGTTAAATTGTTTGTAGGTTTTGTTGTTATTGTACTTGTACCTGCCGGTTGACTCGAAACGCCTTCGTGCGCCTACGTCACTCCCACGTCCAGAATCCTTGCGTTCGCACGTGCCTTTCCTGTGATGAACACCTGAAAACACAAAGACAAAGGGCGCCCTAGAGCATTTGCACTCCGACGCTCAAGTCAGTACTACGGCTAGGAAACACCAAAACTGTGTTACTTGCTACTGTGTGTGTGTTTAGCAGCGCAAGGGAATAGCGTACCTGGCCAAGTTTGTTACCTTACTATTTATAGACTGAAACTAGGGTTTCCTCTTTACCCGAAATGGGTTTTTTCTGATGGGCGGGTCCAACACTGTTGTTACCTTACTCTTAGGATAACCTAACGCGTGGGATTCTTAACTGGAGTGCAACCTCTGGAGGGTGATCACCTGGGTGCCTCCTCGTGCTCCTGATCTCTGGGTCACCCGCCTCTAGGAGTGCCCTAGCTGTTCACGTGCCATGCATGCAGCTCACCCCTGGAACGCAACCCTCACGAGTCATATATTTCCAGTGGCTCTACACTTCGTGTTACACCTGAACGCGTCATCCACTCTACATGCATGGACCCTCGTGATCTAGGCTTCTCCCTTACTGATAACTGACATGTGATCTGGGATCCACCTCTCGTGGCCCAGCTCTACTGTTTGGGTTTTTGATGTCCGATCTCTCCACACTGTCTAGTGGCACGTCAGTACATCCTGATGACCGATGTCTGACCACTCTTGGCTCCTTGGCGCACATGCTTTGCAAGACACTGGCCCACGCCGTTCGTGGGACCCGCCTAGGTGGCACCAACATTATCAGTGGTCAGTCAACGCTCAGGGACTGGTCGGTACACAAGCCCCCGAGTCTCGAGTTGTAACTCGTTCAACGAAGAGGCTAAGTCCTTGCCCTGGGTGACCTACGTGGCTTTGTGTGACAGGACGTAAATATTGTGCCAAAGTGACATTTTTTTGAGCTCGTCTTATCTGTGCACACGTGGTTTTGATCAACGGCTAGGGCTGAACGTCGCTTACGCTTCTTTGTTTGGTTTTAAACTCTTGAAAACGCACGCGACCAATCACTTGTTCCATCATCCTCTAAAACTCTTCGATTGTTTCGCCTTCTTCCTCAAGCATTCTCATGTTTCCTCTACGTATTTCTGCATTCTCTCGCCATCGATCGTAGGTATGAACTCTGACTCCCGTTCGCACCTGTTTTTTTATTTTGGTTCTGGATAACTGTCTGTGTTACTTAATCTCCGTCTCGATCACCGTTTGTTTCTGGGTTTCCTTCGAGTTAAGGTTCAAGAAACCTGAAACTCTGGGAGGTGTTGATTCTTGTTATCGTAACGTTGCGTTTGCGCGCTCTACTTTCGCACATTCGTATGCTTTATCTCTGTATTTCTTCTGAAATTTGTACGTAGGTATGGTTTTGGTGAAGAAAATGGGCTAGACTGATTGATATCCTTGCTCGTCTTCGCGGGATTTCCAGGGACGTGGGCACCTCTCGCCAGCACGCCTTGCCTTCGCCACCAGCGTGCCTTCACCCACTCTTTCCACTCCTGGGGTTGCGGTCCCTCTCGCCGCCGTCCAATCGTCTCCCACCCCACTCCCTTGCAAGGGTAAAGCGGTGGTGATCAAGTCAGACGAGGACTCCTCTGAGGGGCCAATCTGCAAAAGACCTAAGCCTACGCCGGTGATGGTTTCGCATTCCTCCTCCACCGGCCGCTCTGTTTTACCCCGGGATCATGCGACCGGTGTTCCCCTGCTCCTTGACCTTGGTGGAGCTGGTGCTTCTCTTCCTCCTATCCTTCAGCTGCCTCTTGTCCTACAGCACGCCATTAAGGGCTTCCAACAAGGGGTGACTGCGGACTTGGATGAGGCCGCTGCAAGGGAGAGATTGGGCTTCAATTTTTGGGCTCTTCTTGCTCAGTCCGACGCTCTATAAACCAGGGCCGAGTCGGGGGAAACCTCCTTGCTGGCTCGCTCGTTTGCTGCCCGTGAGGCTACTCTGAGGGAAGAGTTGGTTCATCTCTCGAAGCTACTTCATGCCAAGCTCCGAGAGGTTATTGAACTGGAGGCAAGAGTTCTGTCCCTGCGGATTCGGGTCTTCGAGCTAGAAGAGGCTGATGAGGCGTGCCAGTCCAAGACTACGGAGCTTGAACGAAGGTCCATTAGTCGCGAGGGGCAGCTGGGTCGAGTGGAGGCCGAACTTCATCAACAAGCTAAAAGGTTTGAAGAAGCTGAGGCTGAACAAACTGGAGATGTTCTCGATGCTTATGACAAAGGATTCAGAGACGTTCTTACTCAAGTTGCTTGTGCACACTCTGGGATGGACATCACGCCCTTCGCAGTATCAAACTGTGTTGGAAACAGGAAAATTGTTCCCAGAGTCTTTCTTTAATTTGTATTTGGTTGACAAACAAACTCTTTATTATCTGCTTGCGACTTTACCTTCGAACATATGGCGGTTTTTATTTCTTAAATCGACAACTGCTTTTGACTTGCATAACTACTAAATCATGGTGCCTGGCGCCAAGATGTTTCTTCTAGCGTTCTGTTGTGTGTTGCCTTCATCGTGAGGAGGGGTTTTAACTGTGAACTGGTTTGTTTCTCCTTGGCGTTCTTCGCAAAGGGGAACAAACTCTCAACTGACCTCGGCTTCGCTCAAAGGCGCGGAGGATTTATCTGGTGAATTATTTCATTCACCTCGACGTTTTCACTCAAGAGGGGAGGTGTTCTCTTATGAACCTACCTCTCCGCTCATGAGGCTTCTAACGCAAGGGAAACTAATTCTTGACTGACCTCGGCTTCGCTCAAAGGCGAGGAGAATTTAACTGAAGAACTATTAACTGACCTTGGCTTCGTTCTAGGGCGAGGAGGATTTAACTGGAAAACTATTTCGTTCGACCTTAGCGCTTTCACTCGAGAGGGGAGGTGTTCTCTCACGAACCTACCTCTCCGATCACGAGACCTCTAACGCAAGGAAAATAAGTTTTTACCTGACCTCGACTTCGTTCAAAGGCGCGGAGGATTTATCTTACAAACTATCTCATTTAACCTTAGCGTTTTCACTCGAAAAGGGGAGGTGTTCTCTCACGAACCTACCTCTCAGCTCACGAGACCTCTAACGCAAATGGAACAAGCTTTTAACTGAATTGTACATAACTCGAGAAAATATTTCAATCGAAATTTATCTGGTGACCTCATTAAAAAACCCTTATAAGGAAAAAGAGTGTCCCCTGATACCATGTACAATACTCTTGCTTAACTGAAATAAAACTTGTAATCCGCCGCACTTCATGTGCAAGGAATCAAGCCCTGCTTCAGTGCCTCAAGTCTGCATACTTCGTCCTGAGGACCTCTGTTTTTCTGAACGAAATGGCCCGTACGGGGGATACTTGTCGTGAAAACAATGTGACTGCCTTCTCTAGTACCTGCTATCTTTCTTCAGGTCCTTGGCATACTCTGCTTCCCCTGTGTACGGTGGCCTACTAGTGACCATAGAGACCCCTCGCCTTGTTTTGAGGTTGTTCTCGTAGCATCTCTTGGCCTCCTTCTGATCTGATTTGATGGTAATCACCTTTCCCGTCAGGTTCGGTAACTTCATCTTCATGTGCCTTGTCGACGGCACTGCCCCTAACCTATTCAGTGTTGGTCTACCGAACAACATATTATAAGTAGAGGTGGCATTGGCGATAAGGTACCTGATGCTCTCCGTACGTGACGCGGTGCCATCCGTGAAGGTGGTTCTCAACTCCAAGTATCTGCGCACTTCTACTTGGTCTCCTGTGAAACCGTAGAGACAGCCGCCATAGGGCCTTAGCATGTCGGGGGATAGTTGCAGTTTGTTGAAAGTCGTCCAGAACATCACGTCTGTCGAGCTTCCCTGATCTACTAGTACACGGTGCACCTTCCTTCCTGCAGTTACCGCTGAGATCACCATATTGTCATGGGGGACAACGTCCTCTACTTCTACCGAAATCACCGTCCGTGCGTATTTCCTTTGTTGAGAAGCGGTACAGACTCCTCCCGAGAACCCTCCTGTGATGGTGTGGACCTCACTGTGCACGGAGACTTCATGCCCCGGGCCACCCCCTATTGCCGCCATGTCCTCGGTCCCCTATTTTTCTTGTAAATAATCCCTTAGGAGACCGTTCTTCACCAACTCGTCTAGCTGGTGTCCCAGAGCTAAGCAATTGCATATGGGATGGTCGAATGCTCGGTGGAACTCACACCAGGCGTTCTTATTGGGCCCGAGCCTCTTGTCGGTCTTGGGAGGTGCCTTAAGCCTCTCAGCTACATTTGGGATAGCGATGAGGTCTTTCAATTCTACCACGAAGTCGTGCCGTGGCGGAACGTTCTCTCTCCCGCGTCTCCTGGCACTGGGCTTTCTTGGTTGATAGGGTTGCTGCTTCACGGGGATCTTCATCTCTGTCGTTGCCTCGTGCACCCTTAGGGTTTGAGGACGATCTGTCGCGCACGACCGCGTGGGAACCACGCATGTGCGCTTTTCACTAACTTCTTCCTCCGCCGCAATATGAGCCACCGCGCGACGCTTTATCTCGGCGAAGGTCTTAGGATGGTTTCGAATGAGTGACTCACTGAAGGGTTCTGGCGCGATGCCCTTCCTAAAAGCGTGCGCCATCATCTTTTCGTCTGTAAGGTTCAACCTTACCACTTGCGCTCAAAAGCGGTGGAGGAACTCCTTCAAAGACTCTCCTTGATACTGTCTTACATCAAAGAGGTCATAGGAGACTGACGGGGGAGCTCGATTCGCGATGTATTGTGCCCTGAACAACTTTGTGAGTTGTAGGAACGATGTTACATGGCCATCAGGGAGGCTGATGAACCAGTCCATCGTCATTCCTGCCAAAGTGCTCATGAATAGCTTGCATCGCACCGCATCGAAGCCCCCAACCAGCACCATCTGTGTATGGAAAGTCGTAAGGTGGCCTCCGGGTCTTCCATCCCAGTGAAGGTTACCTTGGGCCCTACGAGCGTGGCTGGTATCGCCACATCCATAATCTCTTGTGAGTTGGGAACTCTCTGGGTGGTGTCACAGGCTCCTGATCTGCACCCTCATGCTCACATGCACGGGTTTGCAGATCTCTGCGCAGTTCCTCGTATGAACGACGCAGTTCTTCGTTCGTAGCTTGTGATGCTACCAAGTCAACTTGGATGCGTTCTTGGTTCGCTCTCGATGCGGCCATCTCTTCCTAAAGGGCTCGCATCGTCTCCATAACCTGTTGCAGGGTGAGGCCCTCACCCCCGTTCGGTGCAACAGGTCCTTGTCTAGTACCTCTCATCTTCTGGATCTTCTTGGTTCTTGCTGGTGGGATAGTGTTTTGTATCGTGCCCCACGGTGGGCGCCAAATGTTCCTGCCGGTTGACTCGAAATGCCTTCGTGCGCCTACGTCACTCCCACGTCCAGAATCCTTGCGTTCGCATGTGCCTTTCCTGTGATGAACACTTGTAAACACAAAGACAAAGGGCGCCCTAGAGATCATTTGCACTCCGACGCTCAAGTCAGTACTAGGGCTAGGAAACACCGAAACTGTGTAACTTGCTACTGTGTGTGTGTTTAGTGGCGCAAGGGAATAGCGTACTTGGCCAAGTTTATTACCTTACTATTTATATATTGAAACTAGGGTTTCCTCTTTACCCGAAATGGGTTTTTTCTGATGAGCGGGCAGCCCAACACTGTTGTTACCTTACTCTTAGGATAACCTAGCGCGTGGGGTCCCTAACTAGAGTGCAACCTCTGGCGGGTGATCACCTGGGTGCCTCCTCGTGCACCTGATCTCTGGGGTCACCCGCCTCTGGGAGTGCCCTAGCTGTTCACGTGCCATGCATGCAGCTCACCCCTGGAACGCGACCCTCACGAGTCATATCTTTCCAGTGGCTCTACACTTTGTGTTACGCCTGAACGCGTCATCCACTCTACACGCATGAACCCTCGTGATCTAGGCTTCTCCCTTACTGATAACTAGCGTGTGATCTGGGATCCACCTCTCGTGGCCCAGCTCTACTGTTTGGGTTTCTGATGTCCTATCTCTCCACACTGTCTAGTGGCACGTCGGTACATACTGATGACCGATGTCTGACCACTCTTGGCTCCTTGGCGCAACGTGCTTTGCGAGATACTTGCCCACGCCGCTCGTGGGACCCGCCTACGTGGCACCAACGTTACCAGTGGTTAGTCAACGCTTAGGGACTAGTCGGTATAGTACTCTTTTTGTTGCACAGTTGGATGTTGTCTTTTGTTTTTCTAATGCAGTTTTCTGTATTATTGGGAGTGTTTGTTGATGCAGCTTTTTTGGTTATCTGGATGTTATATTTTTGTAGATTTGGTTGTTGCTATTCGCAAAGGGGGCATAAGCATGATATTACAACTATTTGAGGATTTAGATGGGTTTTATATTGTGTAAGGGTTAGAGCACCCCTTAAATGCTTCTATTTTTTTTTATATTATAGATAAAAAAAAAGTGTTAAAAGTGAATTGAAGTAGTATTATTATTTTGATTAATATTTGATATAATTAAATAAGAAAATCTAATGTTTAAATTATTAAGAAGAAAATATGAAAAGATTAAAAAATAAATGAAAAAAGATATAAAAAATAAATGAGTAAAGAAAATAATAGGTAAAAGGAGTACTAAAAAAAATAAAAATGAGTGAGCACAAAAAATATTACAAAATTTGTAATATCATAAACACATTTTTATAAGCATAAAATTTAAATAAATAATTATGATTTTACTTTACACATTTTAGAAAGGCTAATCCATTTTGGTTCGACCCACATAACCTACCAACTTGGCGGACTAGAGGCAGGATGAGGTGGGCTTAATATTTTTTTTAAAATTTTTGGTATTTTTAAAGAGGAATCTCATGTTTCTAGAATACGAATTTATGGTGGTCAATATTTTATATAAAATTTTATTTACATTAATTTCTTTATACATAATTTTATTCATTGAAGTATTGTTGATATTTAGTTTATTTTGTTAGGTATTAAACCTTCTTTCATTAGAATATTAAAATTTGATTTAATTTTATTTTTGTTTCTTGTATTTTTATTGTCAAAAAAGTGATATAAATTATTATAACTTAGTAAATAATTATAAAAGAAAAAAAGAAATTAAAAAAATTGAAAAGTGATGGATCAGCTCCTAACCCGTCCGGGACAAATTATTATTTCCAACCCGCACAACCTTGGAGGGCTATTTCATCCTGCTTTTGACAAGCAAACGGTAGATCGGGTTGACCTATTTTGTCACCCCTACTAATTTCACATTTAATGTTATGTAAATTAATAATTTTGGAACTTAAAAAATAAGAACTAAATTAAAGTTGTAATATTTGAAAACAAACCTAAAAAATAAGACTGAAGATAAAATTTTGTTTTCCCAATATTGTTTTTAATATGAAGTTTGTAATTAAATTAAAATTGAATAATGAAAGTACAAAATTGATATTTTAATTTCCCGTAAATGGGAGGTGTAGGCAAAGGGTTACACACCATACTAAACAAGCTTTCTTTCTTATTTTCTTAATATTTTTTCTACTTAAATCAATATATAAGAAATAACAATGCTTTTTTACTATTTTAAATAATGACACTACAATAAAATCATGAAATAAAAATTAATTTTAGAAACAAAAAATAATTAGTTGCTATAGTGACTAATTATAGACCATTTTAGAAAAAAAAATGGTTTCTAAATTAATTTTTATTATTGTTAAATGGTTTCTAAATTTGTATCTAATTAACAACCAAAGTTTTAACTACCAATTATTTAGATTCTAAATTTGGTAGCAAAAACATTGGTTGCTAATTAGATACCAATTTAGAAATTATTTAACAATAATAGAAACTAATATAGAAAACAAAACAAAAATTCGTCTCTAAAATGGTTTCTAATTTAGTCGCTATAGCAACTAATTATTTTTTCTTTATAAAATTAGTTTCTATTTCATTTCATGATTTCTGATTTAATATTTAAATAGTTTAATTGTTTTTCTTTTACAGTTTACACTTAGTATAAATAAAAAATAATAAATCATCAATCAAATTTAACTTGTGGTGTTTCTTCCCGCACTCCCAACAAATTTTTACCCTTTATTTTTTGAAATATTTAGAATACATTTGGATTTTTATAAGTCAAAACATATGTTTCAAAATTCTTCATAATGATTTTTTTCTATTCCAGATTTCTAATTTTGGATAGATTTATTTTGCTTACAGAACATCTCCTATTCTTAAATCATCCAAAATTTTCAAAGATAATTTAGATATTTCATAGAATATAATATAGGGCGGAGGAAGAAAAATGTAAAGATGAGAAAAAAAATATCCTTTTAAGTTTTTGATGAATTAACATATGACCCAATGTTTATTATGTCTTTATCTTATTGTGAAATTAATACTTTACATTTTATAAAATAGGATATTTTATAATTTATTTTTTATAATATGTGAAATCAATTTCATATAATTCTTTCAAATTTCATAATTTAATATTTTATAAATCTTTTAAAATCTAAATTATATAATCCTACTCACAAAAATCCTCTTACTTTTTAAGGCACACAAAAAAGTTTATTTCAAGATATTCTTTAGCTAACTCATAATTTTTTGAAACTGTTATGTTTAAATACGATATTTCGTCCATTTTCTACTAAAATAACCAAAAAAAAAAACACATTGAATATGAAGCTAAAAGTATTGTTGGTTATAAAATCTGAATTTGGTTTCATCATGATTATACTTTTTTAAAGAAAAAAATGATAAGTTAAAAGTGGAAAATATATTTAAACTAGTTTTGATATATACTCTTAACTCGTGAGAAACTCTTTTGGATATATAAATATAATAACTTATTAATTTCATATATAATGTACCGTCCAGGTCATCGGGTGTGATGACGTGGACAAGAGAAAGGTAGGTGGTCAAGAAGTCAACATAGTCGTCGTATAGTCAACATAGTCAACGTAGTCGCCGTATGTAGAAGCGGCGTTC
>Ga0123342_1006767_pt1 | contig 15678 bp, 6 predicted proteins | sample Turbeawhitnodule_FD_89960 | JGI IMG/M metagenome (GOLD analysis project Ga0123342, IMG submission 89960) | Root nodule microbial communities of legume samples collected from Mexico - Turtle bean Mexico white nodule | ecosystem: Host-associated > Plants > Roots > Nodule | place: Mexico: Nepantla... | reverse complement strand
TCTATATATAGACTCTAAATATGTGGGTCATGAATCATAATTAATATTGGTTGACATCATGAGTACTAAGATAGACACAAATTTTTCACATGACCATGTCTCATGAAAATGCAACATTAGAATATTCATTGCTGAATCCCCACTCCCATCCTCCACCTTCACAATCTCAACTTCCATCAAGCTCTCAAGGAGTTTAAAGGCTGGATCCAGCTTTCACTTCTTTCCAATCTAAAACCTTTGTACTATTCTTTTTCTTTTTTGACAAGATAATGTATTACATGAATCAAAACTGGTACATTCTAGTAATGCTCCTTACAGTGTTTACTATGTTCACTCAAAACACCATTGAGTTTGAACATTTCAAAACAGTGTCATGCTAAAGTGGGGGAAGTTTTAAACTTCCTGTGTTACACATTCCTTTTCCATACATGGTTGAGTGCTTTATTCTAATAATGTTATCAAGGAAACCATTGGCTCCTAATGGATGTGTTATATTTACTTTCTTATATAAAACTTTCATATCACTAAACTTTCATATTCGACATCATTATGCAACGCAGCATCACTAAACTTTCTTATTCGACATCACTTTTCATATTCGACATTATTATGCAACGATGCATCACTAAACTTTCATATTCGACATCACTATGCAACGCGACATCACTAAACTTTTGTATCCGGCGTCACTATGCAACAATTGTGTTATATTTACTTATCAGTGACATTCTTATCTGATCTTAAGCTTTGTTTATTGTAGCTCATCTCAGCTTTTGGAATCCCTTCCACTCCCAAATGTAAGAATTTTATACATTGAACCAGTTTGAGATTAACTTGATTCAATTAGTTTGTTTTTGTGCCAATATTTCCAAATCCAATTGACATGTGCAGATAAAATGGATTTGTCCAACTGCCCCCACCCGTCCTGTGGCCATACTTGGTGGTTTTCCATGCACAGCATGTATGACATACATAAACTTTTCTGTTGCTACCCTTTTTGAATCAAATCATCACTATGTAATCTGAGACTTTTGAAGTCATGAAAAAGAACTGTAATTTGCTTAGTGGCTCATTAATCAGGGTTTGATGTGGGAGAACTTTCAGAAGATGGCCCAGATGATTGGGAGGGTTTGGATGCCTCAGCAACACACATTGCTAACTTGTTGTCAACAGAGCCCGCTGATGGTAAACTCTCAAGACCATATAACATCAATTTAGACATCAATCTTTTTGCAATTTTACAATGTCCCACAACATCATTTCAGTTTTATGATTAGTTAGAAAATTGATTAATCTCTGTTTTAATAATAACGTCCATTTGGAATGATTTCTTTTTTCTTTAAACATATCTAGAGTTCCTAGATAGAGATTAGATCATTTTATAACATCTAATGCAAATCTCATTTTACAAGTCGGTTTTTAGATCATTTTATAACATCTAATGCAAATCTCATTTTACAAGTCGGTTTTTTATAAAATCTAATGCAAATCTCATTTTACAAGTCGATTTTTGTTAAATCTTACAAGTCGGTTTTATAAGATTGAATTAGTCTTAAAATTCACTTTTCGATTTTTTATAAATCTTACAAGTCGGTTTTATAAGATTGAATTAGTCTTAAATTATGCATGACATTCACGAGTTTGTTAGACTTATCAAATCACTTATTATTGAGTTTGTTAGACTTATCCATAAATATATAGTCTTAGCATAAATATATAGTCTTAGTTTACACACGAATTAGATTGCAAAACTTTATAAAAAAAGGTTGAGATATGTTTGAAGATTTATTTTGATAAACAATGAATAATTATGTGATAGTGAAAGTTGCTATTGGAGGCTTCAGCATGGGTGCAGCAATAGCCCTATACTCTGCAACTTGTTTTGCCATAGGAAGGTATGGAAATGACATTCCCTACCCTGTCAATCTCAGAACAGTGGTTGGACTAAGTGGTTGGCTTCCCGGATCAAGGTATGCTCTAAAACTATTTCTTTCACTCATTTCACAGTTTCCTAACAATTCCACAACACTCCACACACTAATTCACATCCTACTTCTAGGACCTTAAGGAACAAGATAGAAGTATCACATGAAGCAACACGAAGAGCAACTTCATTGCCCATTTTGCTGTGCCATGGAATCAGTATGCATCATTAAACCAACAAGTTCAGTCATTTTTCTTGCTGGATTCCAATGTTCTTGCTTTGTACCATTTGCAGGTGATGATGTAATCCTTTACAAATATGGAGAAAAATCAGCTCAATCTTTATGCTCTGCAGGATTTCGATATGTTGCATTCAAATCCTATGAAGGGTAATGAAATCACCCCTCTAATTGCTCTAATTGGTGATGAATTAGTTGAAGAATGTGTTCATCTTTTGTGTCTGTGATGTGTGCAGGCTTGGTCATTACACAATTCCCAGAGAGATGGATGAGGTTTGCACTTGGCTTAGTTCAAGGTTGGGCCTTGAAGGCTCCTCATAAGTTACTTAGTAAATACTATTTGTCACATTCTATTTTCTCAGCCCTTTTTGTAATGTTCCTCAACAATATAATATATGTATTTCCCACATTATATTTCTACTTTTGTTTATTATTCTATTCAAGAGATTTTGAGATTATAACAATAACAAGTTTTATTTATATAAACATAGGATATAGTTAATATTGTAAATTTAAGGCGAATTGAACATAGTTGAAGGATAATAGCAGCTTATTTAAAAAGTGATGCTGCAAAAAGTGATGTGGTGTAGATAGTAACTAATTTCTGTGATTGGCTTCATCGTTCTGGCCCAGCCCAAGAGTTTGCTTCACGGCCTCTGTTGCACCTTGGGCCGCGCCCTTCACCTTCTCCCCTGTCTGCTGCAGGAAGCCTTGGGTGTTGTCCTTCCCTGATTGGGCCGATTCCTTCGTTGACTGGCCCATCTGTGAGGCCTTCCCTTGAGCAGCATCTTTGTTCTGTTGGGTCTTCTCCTTTGCCGCTTGGGAAGTGTCGGAAGTCTTGTCCTTCGCAGCTTGGGCCGTTTGTTGGGTCTTGTCCTTCGCAGCTTGGGCCGTTTGTTGGGCCTTGTCCTTCGCAGATTGGGCCATATCCTGGGCCTTTTCCTTTGCAGCCTGGGCCTTATCCCCAATATTGCCCACAGTCTGCTTGGTCTTTTCCTAAATCACCAAAAAAAAATACAGATTATATAAAAAAAAAAATACAGACCCAGTTTAAAATATGACTGTTTCTTCCTGCACCTCCATGTTCTTCTGACACCTCCTTCTTGTGTCACCCCAATCCAAAAGTTAATTACAAATATTTCTACCAATCCGAAAGTTTCTCCTTGTGTCACCCCAACCCCAATCCGGAAGTTAATTACGAATTTGAAAAAGATTTCCAAAATTCTAAAAGGCGGGAGAAGAATATAAGGAGGTGCAGGAAGAAACAGCCTTAAAATATTAATTATGAATTAAAAAGGCCTAAAACAAGATTAAATATACATGAATGGTAGAGAAAAAAAGATGAAAAATGGTTGATACCTCAGTTCGGCCCTTGGTTTCACCAGCACCGTAGCTTTGGTTATGGGATGCCATATTTTCTTCAATCTCTGACTTTTTCTTCTTTTTTTTTCAACTCACTTTTGACTGTGTTTGAGTTCCTTTCTTTTCTGTCTATTTATAGCGCTTCGTGCCTTTTGTAGTACTGACACGTGTCCATCTTCGTGACACGTCTAAGGCACGTGCCACTCTTAAAATCGAGTGCCTTTTACTACCTTTCCATGCAGGGAATGAGCCTGTGGATTCTCGCCACGTGCTACAATCTCAAAGAAGACAGATAAGGAACAGAAAGAATAGAGACAAAAATGTTTTATTTTAAATAAGTCACATCTTATCATATTTGAAAACTCCTATTAAATGACTCTTATCATATTTGAAAACTCCTATTAAATGACGTGTTTATGGGACACCGATATTCCTAAATATTCCTAAATACAACGTATTTGGAATTGTTCAATTCAAAAAGTATTTTTTAGATTTATGACAATTGTATACAGTTCTAACACAACGTAAAAAAAAATGCATTAATTTTTAAAAATTCAAATTTTATTATATAAATTGTTATTATGATTATAAAAATAAGAAACAAATCTTTATGAATTAATTATGAAAACATTTTTTTCTCCAAAAAATAATCTGAAGCATACTTGTGCATATAAATCCTTATTGTCAATTTATATAATTCATAATTATATAATATATAGATTTGTGTCTCGTATCCTACATTTTAGAGATTTTACGTATCTTGTGTTTGTGTCGTATCAATGTTTGTGTTTGTATTACAAAGGTCATGTCTCATATCAATTACAGATATTTTATATATATAAGAAAGTAAAAATTCATCTAATTTTATAAGATTGAATTAATTTAAAATTTACTTTTTAATATGATATTATAAATTAGAATTTGTTGATATTATGAGATCATTCATTATCAGATCGTTATCGAACTACTTATAAATATATAGTTTTACGTATGAGTTTGAGACTCTCGACATAAGGAGTATATTAGAAATCCTACATTGATTAATTAGGGATAAAAATATTTTATATCACCTTATAAATTAATTTTACGTATTGAATTAGGATTAAAGTTCTCTTCTTAATACCTCTATACATATATCTTAGTATCTCTATACATATATCTTAGTATGAAAATGTGATAACCACTAAATTATACTTTAATAATAATATATAGAAATTTATTTGAAATAAATAAATATAAAATATGATACTTTCTATTTATTTATTAACAATTATTATCTTGTAAATATATACACATTTATAATTCGGTCAAAGAAAAATACCACAGATAAATGGTAGAAAATGAATTAATCAAACTGCTCTTTTGCTTGAGTTAATGAGTCTGATATGAATAAATTTCGTGCTTATCTTTAATTGTGCAACTAAGCTTAAAATGTTGGAATTTAACTTAAAGCTTAGTTAAATTTTAAGTTCACAATAAATTTAGATACTTTTAATCACATTCTTTTAAAAATATTATTCTATTGAATATTTAAATTTTGTATAGTTAGTTGAATTTGTTGTGCATCGTTATTAATTACATTTCTATATGTAAAAAGTAAAAAATAGTTTAATTAAATTTTAACTTCTTTCATAAATGTAAGTATTTTTAATTAAGTTATTGTGAAAAAATGTGTTCTATTATATTGAATGCTCAAAATTTTAATATTCAATTAAATCTTTACCTTCAATTGGTTAATATAACCATTTGATTTTAGAGTTTCGAATAAAATACCATAAATTTGAACAACAAGACAAATAAAATTCAGAACCCTAATTATTTATATAAAAATAATATAACTTGATTTTATAAATTAAATAATAAAACAAAAATCAAATCAAGACATAAAATAAAAACAATGAGGATTTTGGATTTTTTTTTTCAGTATTTTACCAGAGATTATAAAATTAAACTATTCATCTCCAATTAATGATAGAAATGTTATTATTAGTAAAATAGTTCTTAATATTTATACAAAAAGAAAATTATTGCATTTTTCATAAAAGTATATAATTTTATGACAAAAAGTATATTCAAATTATAATTGTCTGTATAAATTTTTATTGACGACATTAAAATTAATTTCAAAAGTAAATATATAATTAAATACATAACATGCTGTTTGATATTCTCATTTAAAAAAATCAATATTTTTTTTTCAAAACATGTCCATTAAAGGTATCCTAAGGAAAAAAAATGTATTTCTTCATTCTAATGAAGCAACCTACTCTTTCAATAAACAATGGCTTTGGAATTGAAAAATAATTAATTCAATAACAAGTTAGACAGAAAACAGGGAATTTGATAAGGTTAGATAATCTGTATTAGTTTATGATTCAGAATTTGTTTGTGTTCTACATCATTTATTAAATAATCTGGGATGATTTGTATTATGAGAAATACTTGTCTTTGATATGGAAAAATTAGGTAAAATTATGTATTATTTTGAAAAAAATCATGTGGTGTTGATAAACTTGTTAACTTATCTATATTCATAAAACGTACTTTTATAGAATTATTTATTAATAGATATAAATTAATTATATATATTTTTGTTGATATATGTATTTTTGTCTAATTCTCTATTTTATTGTATTTTTTTAAAAAATTTTCATGAAGTTGCAGATGATTGTTAATTAATGTGTGAGTTTAGCTGAGTGTAAAGTTTCGAAATAAATGAGAGTAATATTTTTTTTTCATGTGATGGCGGAAGATTGTTAATTGATGTCTGAGTCTAGTTGAGATATAAGTTTTATAATAAATGAAAGCTTTTAAAAAAAATTGTAAAAAGTATAAGATGATTACATAACTAAACTTGATTTTTAACTGATCAGTGTAAAAAATTGTGTTGCTGTGATAATTTATTTTCACAAATGAAACATTTATTAAATTTGCATTTACCGATTTACAGTAACATTAGGGTATTGCTGCGTGATGAAAAAAAGAATTATGAATTAGGAAGTAAGAAGAAGAAGAAGAAGAGAAGGTGAAGTGTTTGTTTGTGTTGCAGTGGTTTTCGAGTGAGGGTCAGAGAAGAAAGATAAAGAAAGAAGAGAGAGGAAATCGGAATCGGTGGGTCTAAGAGTATTGAAGAGAAGAACAAAGAATCAATTGAATCGAAAATGTCTCTAACCAGCGTCAAAATGTCGGAAGAAGTGTGGTTGAGTTGCGTCACTCATGCATTGTCCACTGAGACCGAAGAGATTATGGGTCTTCTTCTTGGGGACGTTCAGGTAATTTAACCTAACATCGCTTTTTTCTGTTATCAAGTCAATTGAAGATAAACGCAGCACGAAGTTTGATTCATTATTGTGATGGATTGATTCAGCATTCGAAAAACGGGAACGTGACGGCATTGATTTGGGGAGCGTCGCCGCAGACGAGGTCTGATCGGCGGAAGGATCGAGTGGAAACCAACCCTGAGCAGTTGGCGGCGGCTTCTGCCATGGCTGACAGAATGACCACCGCCACTGGAACTACCACAAGGGTAATTGGTTGGTACCATTCGCACCCGCACATTACAGTTCTCCCTTCCCATGTTGATGTACGCACCCAGGCAATGTATCAGCTTCTTGACTCGGGATTTATTGGCTTGATTTTTTCCTGTTACAGTGAAGATGTAAACAAGGTTTGTCTTCAATGCATGGCCAAAACATTCTTCAATTCTAGATTTTCGTTAAGTTTATCGTCGTGTACCTTTGGACTGTGTTCAGGTAGGCAGAATTCAAGTAATTGCTTTCCAGTCATCTGATGGGAAGCAGAATCACATACCGAGACCTATACCTTTGTCTCCTATAAATAGAAGCCCTGTTATTGATATTGATTCATCGCCAAGTTCCTCAGAGAATTTATCAATACGACCTGGTTACTTCAAGGCAGAGAACTCTGTGCAGGACACCGGTGATTCAACAGGTGTTGGTGCTAGTAAGGTATAATTTTTCATATCTCAACATGATTTAAACTTTGGTATGCTGTGCTGGTGGTTGGTCGTAGAATAGATGGTGGTATTTAGAATGCTTATTATGCTTGAATGTAAAATTAAAAAAATGATGCAGCTTACAGACATTGTAATTTCTTTATTTGTTTTCTGCTTTTCAGTCCCAAGTTTAAACCAATCTCTAGATGATTTGAAAAGGCTAAAATACCAACATGACCGAATGGTTTTCAGTGTCCACCTCCATTGGTGTTTTTGTGGTGTATTCATTCATATCATGACAAAGTTTTCGATGCAAGATACTTGAACCAACAAGCTTTAGAATCCCATTTTCTTTTCAGAATATGAAATGAAGCTATTGGATTCAGTGTTTGGAACTGGGACTAAATGGGTAGTAGGATCCATTGATGGATTGGAGTCAGTTAGTATTAGGAATATACGTAGTAGTAATTCTGCATTGGTTCTGTATTAGAAACTGCATGATTGCAGTTATTCATAGAAAATATTAGATTTAAGTGGGTTAGGAAGGATCTACTGATGGGTTGGAGGCAGATGGTATTAGGTGTATGTATACATGGGATATAAAATAACTTATGTTGTATTAGTAATTCTGCATTAGTTCTGTATGGGAAACTGTTTAGTGGCTGGTATCATAGAAATTAGCAGTTGTCAGTTACGTATTAAAATTATATCTAGTAATAGTGGGTGTGTATTAAGAAAGTGTACTGTTATTTGCAGCTTGTGAGCAGGGAGCACTCTCTATTAGAGACTTTTGTCTCTGGGACAACAAGAAAACTGTTGTATTGTGTATGATTAAGCCACTCGATATTGTATTTTATCATTTTGTGTTTTATCATAGAACCACCCTTGGCATGAGTCCAATCTGCATTTCTTTTCTGAAAATTGTTTTACTTGAAGTTTCCTATTATGACTGGTTCTTGTGTATACCTTTTGTTGATATGGCAGATTATGATAAAACATGAACTCTCGGTCCTATCAATAAAACTAGTTTTTTTTTTCTGTACTGGATAAAATTACTGCAGTGTGTTTTCTTTTTTTTAGGACTTATACAATTATATATTTTTGCTAGGACGGGGGGAGATCAGACTTGGGGAATTTCTTTGCTAATGCTGATGCCAACTACCATCCCAAAAATTCAGACGCTAATATAGTTGATGTTGATCCCATGGATATGTCAGAAAGTATGCAAGAGGCCATGCATCGTTCAAATTTGGAAATGAGGTACAGAATATTGACAAGTGTGAAATGCACCACTAATATTTTTTTCATTTATAAACGTATAGTTTAGGCTTATTTTTGGTATTTGGATTCTGTGGTGTCCTCTTGATACATAAGGGAACACGGGGCTGCTGTTTCATATTTAAAGCCTCAAATCTCAGGTGATTTGATAAGATTAAAGATATCTGCTAGGTATTTGCCAATAAAGACAAACACAAAGAAGAAGGGAAGACCTCAGTATCCATTTATGTTCTGAACAATAGTTGGTTTCCTTTGGCACATAAATTATAGCTTGTCTTCAAAACATTTCCTCTAATTCTTTTCAGGGATGATTCCCGTTTTGTTGTCTAGGCTTTCCTTAACTTGCTACACTATAAATTATCTATTAATAAAACACAGGAGATGGAGATAGACATTCATCATGTGGATGATTGTCAATCTCGGTGTTGGTTGAATGATAAATGGAAGCTATAACTGTAGAACAACTCTTTAGTTTAAAACAATAGCACCCTTTTCTGCATTCTTTGTATTATTATTGGTCAGGTCAACCTTGCTTAATCATTTGAGATTGACAAGATAGTTTCTCAGTCTTGGGTTTTAAAAAATATCGTTTATTGGTTTCAGTGGTGCAGCGTTTGTAAGAAGAGAGATTCCCCTTTATGTTGTGCCAGCCTCGTCTTTAACCAACCTTGATTCGCCGTTATCATCATACGCAGATCTGCAACATGTACTATTTGAAGAGGAACGAAATGCATATAATCAAGCCATCTTACAAAATATGAGGTGATAATTTGGTAAACTATATTCTCATTCTTGATACTTCAACGAACTGTCTTTAATTTTCTTGTTTACTTGCTTTAATTATATATCATCCTTTTTGTAGTGTCTTTAATTTCTGATGTACCTTTTGTTTGTACTCTGCAGGGATGGGAAAGTTCATCCTCTGACTTTTATACACCACACTTCTACTTATCAGGCTTCCTTGTGCAAGTTGATTGAATACTGGTCAGAGCAAAATGTCCATTTTCGAGTTCCTCCTTATTTTCTTTTACTTCTCCAATAACAATTTACTACTTTCTGACTTTACAGTTTAAGTCCTGCAATAAGTGCACTTCAAGATCGACTGAGAGATAATGAAATTCGGGTATTTATCAAAATTAAAGTTGCATCATGATAGTTATCAGTTCTAAACATTTATTGCACCTATATGTTGTATATGACAGTTATCAGTTCTGAATGAAGAAGCCAAAAGTCTGGAGGCTGAGGCATATAACAGAGGGAACGAAGCAAGTACAGGATCTCCTCGTCAAGTTGCATCTCCTGCAAATCGAGGAGGTTCCTCTCCTGGTCTGAGAAATTTGCAAGGTTCACCTGAATCATCCGGTTCTAGGAAAGTAGCAAGTCCTGGTAGCCGGAGCAGAAAAGGATATTGAAGAAAAACTCTATTTGAAAGTAAGGCTTCAACCAATATAATCGATGATGATTTACGATGGTTTTCCTAATATGGGATGTTTAATAGGTAGAATGTACATGGAAATGGTACTGCCTCAAGTTGAAATGATGCTAGGTGATGTATTCTGCTAGTAATAGAGTAAAAATGGCGTTTTGGTGATTTCTTTCATTTGGAAGAACACATTGAAATTATCTAATGGTGTCCATGGTTGGATTATAAGATCCTTTTGATAACCAAGATAATTGAGAATTGCCACTATTCCAAAAGTAAAAGATTTTCATGAAAAAGTTATTATTTGTGTATACGCTTTACATGAAAAAGTGTTGCAATAATAATAATAATAATAAACGATTAATAGTTTATACATATATAATAGGTAAGTGTTTTAGTGATCTGCTACACTTGTCAACATAGTTCTTAATTTGGTAATAGATTAGCCAATTTCATTACTATATTTAGTTATTTAATTTATAAGATAACGCATTGAATTGATTAATGCTTATGTTCAAGAATTGAATTTAAGTAATCAATTTAAAAAGAAATCATAGCTCTTAATACACATGTTTATTCTATGTTTTTTATGTTAAGATTTAATGTAAAAAAACATAAGTGTTTCTATGTTTCAAATTGAGGATAAGATATTCTTTTGTGAAAAAATAAACTATTAATAAAAATATTAAAAATGAGTAAAAATAATAAAATGTGTCTTTAAAATTATTTGATTTAATGAAATTAAGGTTTGTGTTTCTTATAATAAAGGATATGATATAAGAAAAAAAAATAGTAAATTTATGAATATTCACCAAGTTGAATAATAGTTGAAAAAGAAAATAAAAAATTGTATGACGAAATAAAGTAATAAATATTTTTCAAATGAAATAAATCTAAGGACAAGTGAGAGAATAATATAGATAATTTTTTGTAAAATACTTAATAAACTGTGAAAGTTATAACAATTTAAAATTATGACAAAGATAAGTACAAAGATCCATATAAGATGAACGAAATAAATATATATACTATACATTTTCATCATCGTAACTAATATAAAAAATCAAAATATTATCCATGTGAAACATTTCTTATCAAAATTGGAGGAGTTCAAACAATACCATTATGTGTTTATATGTCATCCCTAATTATATATTTATTTTTTCTTTCTATCTCTATATCATATGTGCTAAAAAAAATAAAAAAAGATATAAACATTATAAAACTTGTGGACGAGACTTTGTTATAGATATTCATTATAATTTTCAAATGTATAAATATAATTATAATCTTAAGTATAGATTTTTTTTTAAATGTATAATTGTTGCTGATACTTGTTATAGATTTTTCAACACTTAATGGCTGTAAATTATTTCTTTAATATACTTGAATAAATTTTTTCCTAATTTTTTTCTTTTTACAGTATTTCTATAACATAAAAGTGCGTTTAAGTAAGCAATTTAATAAAGTGTGAATTCCTCTAAAGTTGAATGCAAACTTCCAAAAAAGTCAAAAAATGAGTTAAAGCCACAAATTCCAAGATTTGGAAATTTGGATTCCCTTGCCATGTTGGTTGAAATTAAAGTGCTCCTTCAAAAATGCCTTTAACTTTAAGCATCCTTGGCTTGGAGAAAAGATTGATAAGGAGAAAGAGGATCTCTATTCCACTTTCTCTTTGTGATACAAAAAAATCCATTTTTTTCACTCCTATAATATACTTTATTTTAATGCATGAAATCTTGAAACAAAATGAATTGTAAACACACTCCAAAATATTTTCTCCAAAAATAAAGTATATCTATTAAAAAGTAAATTTTAATACTTAATTTTATAAAATTAATATAAGATGAAATGTACACCTATTTATATATTACAAAAAGTTATTATTTCTAATCAAAGTATAATCTCTAAATTTTTTTTTTTTTATAAAAGTTCTTATATTAGACATTACTATAAAACTTTACATCTTAGTTAGAATGACACTTCAAGTAACAATCATCTTTCATCACATGGAAAAATATTACTAAAAAAAGGAAATAAAAAAAATAGAGAAATTAAATCAAAATCCATGTATTAACAAAAACGGTACATAGGTAATTTATACCTACTAATAAAGAACTGTAAAAATAATGGATGAAAGTCTATTATACCAATGAAAAAATTAATTTTTTTTGGAAGGAAAACGATAGTTTGACAACTCTTAGAGTTGTATACAACTTTTGATGTGATGAGTTTAAAAATAAATATATATAATAAAAAATATATTTAAAATTAAATGATATAAAAAGAATATTAAAGGAATAATACTAGGAGTTGTAACGAGTTGTTGTATAAAAAAATGTGGATTTTCACTTAAATTACACTTTTTGGAATTCAAGCATGCATGGTTTTCTTTTCCTTTTGTTCTTCCTCTTTTAGAATTTATCAAAAAATACTGCGCACACTCCATTCATTCTCTTTTTCTGTGGCCTCTCGTATTATATAAACCATCTTCCTCATCACCACTTCATCTTCTTCATCAGCTTCTGCTTCTTATAGATTGAAGAAACGATGAACAGAGTGGGAGACTGGAAGTGCAGGTGGTGCCAGCACCTGAACTTTGAGAGGCGCGAGTGTTGCCAACGTTGTGGCGGTTTTAAAGGCGGAGAGGGGAAGGATTACGGTGGTTTTGCTGAGTCACATGTTCGACCAGGTGACTGGTACTGTGATGTGTCTAACTGTGCTTCACACAACTTTGCTAGCCGTTTAACCTGCTTCAAGTGTGGTGCTTTCAAGAACACTGCTGCTCACACTTCATCCTCAACACCCTCTTCCAGACCTGGATGGAAGTCTGGTGATTGGATATGCAACAGGTGATCAAGAATAATTGTTTTTACTCTCGTATTGTAGTTGTATCGTCTGAGTGTGAAACGTATGAATCGCGAAACGGTTCCGTATCGTTGTTTGGATTTATGTGTGAATTGGGTCGGATTACTTGAATTCGTTTTATAAAAATCCTATGATATTAATCTAATCTGGTTAGTAATATAACCACTCTTAAAAAGATGGTTGTGATTATTAATTATATTTTTACTTGTTTATATGTTTTATATTATATTTTTTAAATATTTATGAATCTACGAAACTATTCATTATCCAAAATATGAACTCTTTGATTTACGATTCAAATACTATAGGTAGATCTCACATCGATTAGAGATAATGAATTTTATGGTATATAAATAAGTACAAATCTCATCTTATAAATTGGTTTTACAAAGTTAAATTTGTCTTAAGGTTAACTTCTTAATATGATATTAGAACCATGTCTATCCTAACAAGAATTTGTTGGTCTTATCAGACAATTATCGAATCACTTATAATATATAGTCTTACACATGATATCATGAGTCTAGATGTCTCAAGATTAGTTTTATTCTTATGATTTAAGTTTATGGAAAAACTCATTTGCAAGAAAGCGGTGTTGGCATTACACACGTGCAATATGATCTTTGTTGAGTTATACTTTCCTATACTTTTTATAGAGATAATGATACGTTCACAACTCACATCTTTTATACAATCCCATTACAACTCTCAATATTATTATTTTAATATTTTTTTTATATCATTTAATTTCAAATTTATCTTTTATTATATATATTTATTTATAAACTCATCACATCAAGAATCATATTCAATTCTTTAAAAAATTATGAAAGTATCATTTTCTTGTTTTTTTTTTTTATGACAACACATGATTTTATTTTTTTGTTTTTCACTGTGCAGATCAGGATGCAATGAACACAACTTCGCTAGCAGAGTGGAATGTTTTAAATGCTTAGCTCCAAAGGACTTGCACTAGAAATCTGACTATCCCCTTATGTGATTTAACACATGAACTAAACCATTGTTGTTTTGTAGTTTAAATTTATTTTGCATTTGGATTTGAGAATTCTATTGGACATTTTGCTTTTGAATAGAAATAAAGTTAATTTATAACATATATATATATATATATATATATATATATATATATAGCTGAAAAGAAAACAATAAATGAGGAGGTGGAGCTGAAATTATGCTTATTTAATAGTTATTTCAATTTTTTAAAATTTTGAATTTCAAATAATTAATGCATATCACTCTTAGCAAGTTAAATTTTCTCATATTAATGTTATGGTTCATATTACTCCTACTCTACTAATATAAAATAGATTTTAACAAAATACACTGTAAAAAAATCATAATAAATAATTTTTGAAAAAGCAATTACAAATATTATTTTAATTATAATTCAAAAAAGCATTTTACTTTAGAATGAAAATACATGATTTTCACACATGTATTCACATTTTTACTACATTAAAATATATAATTTTATTATTTTGAATAATAATTAATTAAAAATATATATATATGATTTTGTAAAAATAATATTAAAAAATTATATAACTAATTTTTTTTTAAAAAAATAAAGAAAAACTATTTAATTTATTTAATAAATAAATAAAATTTTATTTTTTAAATGATAAAATTGTTCAATTAAAAGATAAACCAACCATATAATGTATTTTGTCTATATAATGATATAGATAATTATTAAAATAAAAAATAATTAATAAATTATAAAATAGTAAATAATTACTCAAAAATAAAATAGTAAAAATCCAGCTGTAACTGTCTTCATTGTATTGCCATTGTTGTTGATGTTGTTCTTGTTGAGGTTGTTGATCTTCCCGTCTCTCTCTTCTTCTTCTTATTCCTCTTTAGTCTTCTTTGCCTTCACTCTTTCAACTTTCAATTGAAACCATCACCACACTCTTCTCTCCTCTTTCACCTTCCTCACTTCCCAACCCTTTTCCCCTTTTCCTCCAGCTTCCAATGGCTTCATGTGAGTCTTCCTTCTCTCGATTTTATCGATCCATCATTCCATTGCAAATTACAATTGATACTTCAAAGAGGAACCTTTTTCCATTATTTTAGGTTTTGCATGTGCTTTGCTTTGCAATATCGCTTCTGGGGTTGGGATATGAAGGGGAAATGTGATTTTATATTTGAGATTAAGTTTTCGGTAACATGGTCGTTGCTGGTTTAGTGATATTGTGTTTGTTTTGTATTGAGTACTGACATTCTACTATGTTTTTAATCTGATGGGTGAAGCACTCGGTGATCTATTTTACTAATCCCTTCGGACTTTCCAATGCTATAGGTATCAGATTGTTGATAAATTCGTAAATGGCTGCAGCCTTCAGTATGATGGCTTTTCAATTATTTTGTACAATGTAACTATTTCAACAAACCGGATCTTGAGTTGTAATTTTGTAATGATTTTTTGAACCAGATATTGATCCTACTGGTTAAGTGTTCTTCCTTCAAGTAGGATTATGTATGGGCTTGCTGTTCTAAGCCTCAAGAATAGGCTACTAGTGGAATAAATTGACATTACTATGAATGATTTCTGAGAAACAAACACTGGTCACAATGAGTGTGAACGAAAAGAATACATGTCTCCCCCT
>Ga0123342_1006766_pt1 | contig 15678 bp, 4 predicted proteins | sample Turbeawhitnodule_FD_89960 | JGI IMG/M metagenome (GOLD analysis project Ga0123342, IMG submission 89960) | Root nodule microbial communities of legume samples collected from Mexico - Turtle bean Mexico white nodule | ecosystem: Host-associated > Plants > Roots > Nodule | place: Mexico: Nepantla... | reverse complement strand
TTATTATTATTATTATTATTATTATTATTATTATTATTATTATTATTATTAATAATAATAATAATAATAATAATAATAATAATAATAATAACCCTAAACCCTGTAAATCCAGGGTTAAAAACACAAAAACAGGATTAATGCAGTCAGACCAAATAAGAGGAGGACGAACCGGCTGAGGAGGATGCCAAACTGAGACAAGGTTAGAAACGTCCAAGCTCCAATGTCAGGTGAGGAGAACACAAATGTTATAGGAGGAGGTGATTGGATGACATGACGACGGTGGATGGACGAAAAGAAGACACGCCAACTGTGATGGGATGAACTGAAGAGGAGTCGGCGGTAAACAAACAAATTGAAGAGGCGCCGACTGTGAGTTGAAAACCAAAATTTAGAGTTGAAGGAAAAGATGGCAATGAAGCATAAGGGTAGCATAGGGTGAAATGAAATTTGGATTTTCCAATTTTTAAAATCGGTTTAATCCAAATGGATATCTGATTTAGAAAATTGATAAAATATGGATTAAAAAAACAAATTTAAATAAGTGGACTTTTAATGGATTGGATCAGTGCAAAATTGGAGCAGTTTGATTCAATTGGACTTTTCTACATCACTCCATTTATAGGAAATATATATTAGGATCCAATAATCATGGGATACTATCATTATTAAATTAATTACGTATAATAGCGTATAATATCGTACAACAACGTATAATAATTGCGTACAATAATTGCATACAATAATTGTATACAATATCGTAGACTAAAGCTTGAATTTTTATACTATCTTATTGGAGAAGAAAAAAAAGTTAAGTAAATTTTATTATAGGAATAAAGATAGTCATGCTCGACTATTTAGGTGGGACACTATAAATTTTAGTGATATATTCATAAATGGATTTCAATCACGACCACAGATTAAACATGCCTCTTAGTTCCGAAAGGCCGAAAAGTTATCTATTTGTGAGCACCTTTGCAGTTCATGGAAAATTATCGGAGAAACGTCTGAGCTTACATATTATTGTTACGAGATATTTGCATTAGGTGGATCTTCTGCTACATTGAGTCTTGGATATAATTATGCTCCATTTTTCTCATCAAGACGAAGTTTGCTTTCAAGGAAATACATCATGACTTTATTCGATCATGTTTCACCAGAATCAATGCTTAGATTATATTTCATGATATATTTTAATTTTTATAATTATCTCATATTATCAATTACAAACTAAAAAATATTATATTGTGCAGGGTGAAGACAATAAAACAAAAAATATTAATTAGAAACAAGTATTTTAAAAATATCTCTTTATAACTCTTCTTATCCATCAAAGGAGCTTGACCATCAATAGCAAACTTTCCTTATCTTTCCTTCAACAATATTAACATTGTTGTTTTCGTCCACATCCACTAATCAAGTGATTTTATCATTATTAAATTAATTACGTATAATTACGCACAATATCATACAATAACGTAAAATAATTGCATACAATATCGTAGAATAAAGCTTGAATTTTTATACTATTTTAATAAAATTTTCAACTTGCTCTAATTTAGTAATTTAATACTAAACTTCATAAATATTCTTAAAAACTAAAAAAATGCAACTTTGCGATAATAATTTATATTGGAATTCGGTAAAACTAAATTAGAAATTTTATAGTGCAACGCAAATACCTAATCTAAGTAACCATAATATTTTATTAGACATAACCTTTTTTAGATCAATAAAAAAATAAGATAAAAGAAAATAAATAGATATAATAATTATTATAGGAAATTTATTTAATTTTTATAGCTCTATTATTTAATTTATCACCGTATATGAAAGACGAAAAATTGAGTATAGGTTCAGATATGTGGACGAATATCAATAATGTTAATATTGAAAAAATAAAGTTAAGTAAAGTTTATTATAGAAATAAAGATAGTCTCGACTACTTAGGTGAGATCCTACAAATTTTAGTGATATATTCATAAATGGATTTAAACTACGACCACAATATGAAACCCCGATTCTGTTTATTACAATTTATATGATTTTATTCATGAGGGAGGCATGCCTCTTAGTTCCGAAAGGAAACAAAAAATTACAACTAAAATTATCGGAGAAGCTTACTAGTTTAGTTTTAAAAAAACAATTTGTTTATTTTTAATTACAATAATAACTACATCAATTTTTGTCCCGAAAGTTCAAATAAAAGTATTCATACACGTCTATATATTTCTTATACATCTATACGCAATTATTGTACATAATTATACATACTTAATTTAATAATGATAGAATCCCATGAATAATTTAATAAAATCAAAGCTAGTTTTTAGCACCATTTTCATTGCATACAAAACATAAAGAATTGATTAAAGCTGAAGAGATATTGATTAAAGCTGAAGAGATGTGGACAATTATAAACCATGTCAACACCATGAAAGGAAAGTTGAGTAAAGTTTGTTATAAGAACATTGATTCTAATTATAGCGTGTTTCGGTGGGACACAAGAAATAACTTTAAAAATGGATTTAAATCTTTATAATTTGCATGATTTTGTTCATCGTGGATGCGAACCACCTAATCCTGATAGGTCATTTAACTGACATGGTTTTGTCAGCACAACTAACAACGTTTATTGGAAACTGAGAATTCCCACTACAATCCGCAAAGTAGGCTCAAATTATACCGTTAAGAGATTTGTGCGTTAGGTGGTATATCGGTTCATTCATCATAGTCTTGGAGATATTTGTGGGCGTTATGCTATCTTGTTTCATATGGTTGCATGTCATGTTAGATTATTTTCATAATCACCTCATGTTATTAATCACTAACTATAAGTTATTATATTGTGCAGATTAGGTTTAGGCGGAGATTGGTGAACCAAAATAAATTGATTAGAAACAGCAATTTTAATTTTAGTTACATTTGGTTACACGCCATCGCAGAAATACCAATGACATGCTTGAAATATGGCTTCCACTTCATGGATGATGATGAGATGTAGGTATACTAGTTTAGTTTTAAAGAAACAATTTTGTTTAATTTTAATTACATGAATAACTACTTAATTTGATGTTTCAAGAAGTTCGAGGAACTATTATTCATGCATATAAGGTGTAGAACAATGGAAGTCCACTTTGTGGCTAGGGTATGGTGTTTAAGAACAACGTTGTTTTCTTATGTATATGGGAGGATTGTTTTTTGCAAAACAATTTGTTCTACTTGAACATCGTCTTTGATTTTGAGTTTTCAATTGATTGATGGTATGTTTTCCAGTTTGTTGCGTGTTCTGAAAAAAATATAATCAACATTGGTTTATTTCTGCAGATACACTAACGCTTAATTGATCTCATCAGCATGCCGTCAAACACAGGGCAGATCGATTGCTTAAAGTGATAAAGATGTGATGTCTAAGAATGTCTCCATTTACAAGTCTCAGGCTTCTGGCCTTGAAAAACATGCTGCTGCCAACTGCAAGGTAATGCCTTTCATCTGAATCTGCAGTCCCTCTTAACTGATTTAATTATTTCAACTCTTTTTTTATGACAAGACTTGTTATATTTTGTTGGGGCATGTTGATTTTGTCTTATAATTGACAACTGTTAATTTGTTGGTTTCACACAACTCCAATGAAATATAAGCAGATATGCTGATATTACTTGTAGCTTTTGGGCCCATAAAGATACTTAGAGTTGCAATGAATTTATATGTATCCCCGTTAGTTTTTGTACTTGTTTGTTGAACTTTGACACTTTTAGGAGATTCGAATCTTAACATGAACTAGGTATTATGGAATAAACTCCACCTAGTTCATATATGTGCAAGTGTACCATATATATGGTAAAGTTCTTGTTTCTTGATTCCATCTTAATAAAACATAAGTCTCTATTCATGAATGTATACTGTATGTTATTTTTTTTTAAAAACATGTTTTTTCAATTGTGTATTTTTGAAATATTTATAAAGGACTTTGCATTATCCTTACCTTGCAGGTTCAAACACCAACGCATTGATCTTGAAGAAATTCGCTCCATCATATATATATATAATATCGTGCAAATAGAATCAAATATAGCATTTAAAAGGTTTGATGAAAGAAAGTGGGAGAAAAAAATAAGAACCAGTTATGAGTACTACTAGTCTTAACCAGGGATATGATTAGAGATGCTAATTTTGTTACCTGCCATGTCCCCGTATTAAGCTTTCCATTTGTAATCGGTATCCTAAAACCACAATGTATATCAGTGAACTGCAACTGCTGATATATTTTTGTAGCACATGAATCAATTTGAAGAATATATAAAATATCTTACGTGAGTGCACAACCAAACATAGATGATTTTATATGTGCTGGCATGTCATCTGGTCCTGCAAAAATATATATGTGCTAATTGTTGAAGTTAACAGATGTTTAACATTCCATCCTTCATGTATTACATATATATATATATATATATATATATATATATATATATATATATAATATGTGTGTATTTCTTTTTTACAACTCAAAAAATAGTTGAGAAAGTTATTATGTGTTGGAGAGATAGTATACTATTCAAAAAAAACCTAAAATACTATACTATTAAAGTTATAAAGAGAATAAAATAAACAATTTTATTTTTTTTATTCAGGATAAACTTAACCTAACATGTGTCAACAGTCAAATAATAACTCTACCAACATATATTATCATCTTACTTTAGAAAATTAAGGTAGATATTAAATAACATTAGAATAATATCATAATATTCTAATCTTTTTAACTACATCTACTAAAAATATTTTAGCTTTTCAGGTTTTAAGATATTTTTTAGTCTTACTAAGGTTATCCTAGTTAGATTATCCCTTAGTTTGGTAAAAGGAAAAAAAGATACTAACCCTCTAGAGTGTGCTTCATGGTGCAGATGGCCCCTGCAAAATATATACATTTGAAAAATTCATTTCAAGGTTTTTTTGTACATTAAAATAAATTGCTATAGATATTAATGTGAGAAATAAATAGAAAACTAACCTCTGGAACTATCTGATTGAGGAATGTTTCTGTATCATCACTAACATCATAGTCATAATTTTCATTGATGATGAGAGAAGCACTTGTGTGATGCACAATATTTGTAGGGCAGTTTCTTCCTGCACACCTACATTTTTCTTCCTGCACCCCACAATGTAATGCAAAGACAATAATATTTCTACTATTTTTTAAAAACCCCAAAATACACATAAAATCCACACTACTCTTTCTTCTTCCGGACAATACAATTCGGTAATTTTACGGAATAAGATATCCGCATTTATTTTTTTACATTCCGGATTGAAAAATCCATAAATATTCTGGATTGATGAATCCAGTAATCTTCCGGATCCATCAATCCGTAACAAAAATTAGACTTCCGGATTCAGCAATCCAGAAATCAACAAGTTGCTTTCGAAACAAGGTGAAGGTCAGATTTGGAATTTACAAAATTGTGGGGGTGCAAGAAGAAAAACGTAGGGGTGCAGGAAGAAGAAGCCTATCTGTAGGTAGGAGTTCATTCTGCGAAGCCCAAATTGGATTGAACATACCACACCTCCAAAATTTCTAAGTTCACTTCCGTAATTTTCAAAATGACCATATTATTTTTCATAGAGGTAACTTTCGAATTATCCGTATTATGCAAATCTTCCAAAACAAACTTTTTAGTTTAATAGAATAAACTATTTGAAAGCATTTATATGTAATAAACAAGACTATTCACGCAATAAATAAGAATTAAAAAGAAAAAAATGTAATTTTTTCCTTTCAACTAATGATTTTAATTTTTTTTCACCATTTTAGTCTCTTAATTTTAGAAAATTTTATAATTGTATTCAAGTTTTATAAAATTTTAAATGAGTATATGAGGTGTATGATTCAATTTGATAAGAGTAAAAGAAGTAAAGTGTGTAAAACTGAATAAAAAAATACGAATTTCTAAAATTTGATTATTATGTAATCGAAATAAAATAGGTGGACCAAAACTGTGTGTGAGAAAAAAAAGAGATTAAAATTGTAGTTTAGTCTATTAGTAAAATGAAGAAGTCTTACAAAACTTTAGGATATTAATTGCATATTCCATTAAAAAGAATAAGTTGAATTTAAAATCACCTCTCTACTATATTACAAATCATGATAATAGATTGAAAAATAACATTTATATGATCACCAACCCATAACATGAGAAATAATTTTCCAAAACTGAATCAATCTACCCAGATGAACTTGTTAAGAACTTGGTCAAGTATCCTCAAGAAATATGTTAAAAGGAGAATATAATAATAACCCAATAATCTAGATAAACCAACCAAGATTTATCACACTAATGAAAGATTGTTCGCTTAAAAAATATGGAAATTTAAACCAAATATCCTATTCACTTTAGATTTAAAAAGCAAGGAATTCATTTTAAAATAGAGTTAACAAGGAGGATTATAAGATAAATCTTTGATCTTAAGAACAAAGAACTAATGCTCTAACTTGAAAACTTGACATGATACTAAGGTTTTTTTCTGCAACAAAAACATACATGGGATCTACAAAGAAGAGGCACAAAAAGATGATAATGTACAAGTTCAAGAATTGACCCACCTTAAAATGATATAATGTTATTGTCTTTTGAGATTATTACGAAGTGAATTTTAGTCCTAACTCAATCTCATAAAATCGGTTCATGAAGTTGAAATTTATATCCACTTATATATAATGAAAGAGTCTAATTTTTAGTCAACGTGTCAAAAGCAGCTACCATGGACATGAAAGTAGGGTCGTTTACGGTTGTTGGGTTTTTGTGCAGTGACTTCACGCGAACAGGAACCTTAGCTGCTAAATACAGATTGAAGAAACTTGCATGCTTAATTGTAGTTGAAAGGGAAAATAAGTGCTTCCACCAAATGGGTTATGGCTTAAATATAGTCTCATTATTGAGCCATGAAATCAGCATTTTATTATATGTTGGAATCTGTGACATAAGACAGACATTGCTTATGGTTGTGTGCTGCCAAATAATGTTGCACTTTTGACCACAAATTTATTTATAGATTTGCTGCCTGAAACCAATGGTTACGGTTGGTTGGTTGGTGTTAGACTGAAATAGTTCTTAAAGTTTCTCTTTCTTTATAAATATAAATATTGATCAAAATTATTTTAGAAACTATACTATTGAAAGTTTTTTTGAAGAGTTGTTTTCACTCAAATTATAAGTTAGATATTTTACGACATTTAACATTTGATTTTATTATTCTTCTAATTCTTAATTTTAAATTTAATTTAATCTAAATATTAAATCTTAACCCGTCATATCAAATTTGAAACTATTTTAATTATTTAGATAAACTAAATTTCAAAAGTATTGCAATCGAAATAACATGATAGTGAGTTTGGGAGAATAGTCATAATAATAAATACTAAATACAAGAGTGAGATAAGAAAACACCAATTAGTATAAGTAGTTAATAAGAGAGAATAGTTTTTAGAAGACTATGTAAAGGATATTTAATATAGTTGAATCAATCTAAAATAAACAATTTATATGGAACTAAGTTTTATTCCCTTAAGTTTAAAAGAAAAAGAAAAAAAAGGTTGAGTTAGTTATTTCTAAGTGGGTGACAGTTTGTATTAAGTTTTAGATAATGTGTGGTAGCATGAGTTAAATAAGTTGTATAATAATTTCAATTTTTTCTTTATTTTTTTTATGTATTTAGATTAAATTTCAACTATTTCCAGAGTCTATATCTCATATATATAGTTATTGAATGTTATCGACTCCCAAAAATTCATTCTAAAAGAATCCATTAATTTATAAAAAAAAATTAAAAAATTCTATTACAAGAACAATTGATTACTCAAACCACAAAAACACACACATTTCAACATTTCAATCCATCCTTAATATTTTCATGTCTCATGTGAGGTTGCATTGTAAACAGTTTCAGAAAAAACAAATTTAGCACCTTCTCAACTAAGCTACAAGTGGAAAACCCTCTTTACATTCAACCAAAAGTTGAAGGATGGAAAAATGCCCTCAGTAGCCAGCTTCATTACTAGTTATTTATCAATTCCATATTTTCTGAATCTGCAAAATTTCATAATTGATTTTCTTTTTCAATTGATAAGGGAGGTATGTTTGAGTTGTTCTGAAAGAAGTATGAAAATGAAATTATTTTCTTATTCATTATTCATATATCTTCTTTTGCAACTGTGTTCTTGACTTATGCATCAAGTTTAACTATTTCTAGCCCACTGAGTTAGCCCAATATACTATTGTTTGTTACAGAGGAAAACACAATGTCACTGATATTATTTTAGACTTATGTTAGCTCTGTTGCATAACTTACCTGGACATTGAAGAAGATCATGACAATGCAAATCGCCAGAAACCAGAACCCATCAACGCTATGCTTCAAAACCACTTCTCTTAATATTAGATTTAAACAAAGCTGATTCCACGTGCAGGATTTGAATATAGTGAGAGAGATTTAACTTTTTGGATTAAAAACATATTAATAATATGTATTATATATATATATATAATTTATATTATTAATATAAATAATCACATAAATAAATTATTTATTTAATATTTAATATTAAACTTAATCTAATCTATATTTATATATAAAGGAGAATCTCATTATAATTGTTTTTTTTATATTGTTCTTATTTTATCATTTATCAATATTTTATTTTATTTTTTTATTTTTTTATTTTATAATTACTTAAATTTAAAATTAAATAAAATAATATTAAATTTAAAAGTAAGTTATTAAAGAATTAATATTTTTTTAAAAATGAGTCAAATTGAATTTTAAATTTAAAAGTGGTTCGATGAACAATAATTTTAATTTTTTTTAAATATAATAGGAATTTAAGTAAAACTTCATAAATATAACATCAATAATTTTTTTTTAATAAAATTAATAAATTTTAAATTTTATTTTACTAATATTAATGGTTAAATCACATTATTTTTTGATAAAAATTGAGAGAATTTAGATCATATATAATACTTAGGATCTCTCAATAATATGAATAAAAGATAAATTATATATAAACTAATATTTTAAAAAAAAATTATTATTCATATATTTATTGTTAAAATATAAATTTATAATTTATTTTAATAAATAGGAATATATTTTATCTATATATATTAAAATATTCTTCTTTATAACTAATTTTAAAAATAATATTATAATTTAGTTTTGTTTTGAGAACTGTTTTTCAATGGTTAAATATCTTGCAAAATAAATATATATAAATTATTTAACTTTTCTGTTTCTCCTATTGAAAAATCTATGACTCATTAAATAATTTTTATTTTTTTCTTCTACTTTCATTATGTCTTTGTTACTTTTCTATTTATTTATGTCATAATTCTATTTTTATTTTTCTTATTAAAATCAAATAATTTTGTTTTATCAGCATGAAAATCAAATAAATTATAATACATAGTAATCATGATAACTATTTTACTTTTTCTAATCTTGAATAGAATATGTAAATAAAAAATAATAAATAAAATTTATAATTTTTTTAAAATGAAAAAAAAATATGTTTTATACAATTTAAATATTGTTATAATTTAAATAATCAAGATATTCGTTAACAATAAATAGAAAACAGATTTTTTTTTAAAAGAATATAATTTAAAAGTCATTCGTTTAACACGAGCTAAAAGACATATCTAAGCACTAATATAATTAAAAAAAATTAATTTTGATGAAATGGAGTAACAGATTTAACCATATAAAACAAGATTAGGGTTCTATTTGCTGTATTTCCCAATCCCCAATTCCTAATTCCCATTTCCCAGTGATGTGTTGTTAAGATGTGAATTGGATGGATTAAGAGAGGAGAAGAGAACAGAGAGTGTTGAGAAGATGTCAAGCGCTTTAGAGAGATACCAAAAACTTGGCTTAAGAGATTCTCTACAAAAGTATTACAGATACCCAATTGCCTGCAAAGAGTTAAGCTTTATCCTCAGAGAAGCATTTCATCAAATTCCCAAAAGTTTGCAATCCATAATCTTCCAAGACACCCTCTTGGCCTTTCGTCTCCTCCCAGAGTATGCGTGCTACTGCTTTTCATTCTTTAATCGTTTTTCTCGTTATAATTATCGATTTGTTTCGTTAATCAAACTCGCCACACATGATTTTAAATCTCAATCTAATCATTTGGATTGTGGTAACTGCTGCCAATTGTCATGTGTCAGCAATTATTATTATTTGAAGACCATTGTTACCAAATATTGTAGTGTCTTTTTCTTCTGATAGAAATTTTCAGGAGATTTCTGGAAAATGTAGCAATTTTACAACCAAGATTTGTGAATAATTTTGATTGTCTTACAATTAATTGTCTTTTGTTTTTCTTCTGAAAGTGTCAATCACAGTGCTGGTTCTTGTGAGAAATATTTTGTATGAGCTGAAAGCTTTTTAATCCTACTGAAGCATCTGTCTACGTAGTACACTTTGTACTTCAAATCTACAATGTTTTAAACATATTCTTGTCTGAAAGAGAAGAAACATGAAAACGCAATGTGCAGAAAGCTGAAAGTGGTGGTTAGGGTGGACGCTTCTTTATGTGGATATGATAGGGTAGTTTTACCTCATATTGACCAAGCAATGCAATTAGATAAACTATAAAAGTATCAAACTGTTTATTGCAACCATATCTTGCTTTTCACTGGAATTAGAATCAGTATTAAAAGCTGTATTGGAGAATTTCCATTTACCAATGGAAGAATTGACCTTGTTCATATAAACTTGTCCATAAACATTTATAGGAGATAAAAAATATGAAATTTAAATGAATTGAGTATCTTCCATAACTAAAATTAACTTTTGCACTTCAAGTTTTGGATGAGTTAAATGAAAGAACTTTTAATAAAAGTTAAGTGTATTGTTGATTGTAGTTTATGGGAGAAACTCAGTTAATTTTACTTTTTTTTAAAGTATTTATAGAGAAAAATAAAATAAAAGAGGCCATACATAAAACTGAGAAGTGTTGTTTTTGTCTTTTCAATGGGGAGCAAGCTATTGTTACTAATTTTAATCAATTTTAACTTTATATTAAATTATTAATTGAGCATCTAGCTGTTGCCTTCAAGGACCACTTTCCTCATTATTTTTCTATTCTGATTTTAGAATAGAGACTAAGAGTGCTGTTTCAGCAGCCCAGTTCCTCCTTCAGAATGTGGAAGCAACACTACCAAATCGAAAAAAGAATGTGGCTGTAACAGAGTTTAAGCATGCTATGGTTTCTCACAAGAGACGCAGCAAAGCTCACCTGGTAGAGAAAGGTCAGATTATTTATAAGAATAAGAAAATTAATGAAGGCAAAGTAATCATGCTTAAGAGGTTGCTTTTTCCTGTATTGCAGGTTCTCTGCAACTTCCACAAGATATTCTTGTGCACGTTTTCAGTTTTCTTGATATGAAATCTTTGGTTTCGGCGGGGCTAGTCTCCCGGTAATGCTTTCCTTATTTTATGTTCATCATATTTACATTGCATCATCAAGTCATCAACTCATCATTTTAGCCACATCTTGGTTTTTGAGGATGTGAAATACAAGAACCTATCATATATTTTTCTACATTGGACTGTTCTTTGAATTTGTCATGAAAATTGTTAAATATCATTATGAAAATAAACTCCCTGTTGACTCATAGACATTGCATATTTAGGTCATGGAACATAGCTGCAAATGATAACCATCTGTGGCAGATGCAGTATGTTGTACTGTTCGATAATGGTGCTAAACTGAAGCATGTGAAACCGGTTGAAGGCAAGAACTATAGGCTTTTGCAGGAAACCGTGGATAATAGACTCATTACTAACTGGAAAGAGAGTGTTAAAGGAGCATACACTGGTAAGCTGAATGTTGAGGAAATGTACTTAAACAGTTAGTTTTTTCTCATCCAATATGTTCTCAGTCAAATAATGGAATAAAAGTATACTCTAGTGAGACTAGGAAACTATCATTGCACATTTATAATCTTTTACTTTGATATTAGGTTCCTAGCTGTGTGTGAGTCAGTATATATTGAGTTGATAATTGCTAGCCATAACATTTAGTTGGTTATCTGATCTGTATAATGATGCTAAAGTTAGAATGGTGAATGGAACTTAAAAATTATTCTTCGTTTCAATTGTTTTGGAAACTGTTAGGAAAAACATTGAGTTTTGTATTATTTATCAGTTAAATACATGTGTGGTATAAGAACAGAAAGGAGTTATTCTCTCTCTCGCAGATAGAGAAACACGCATGAGGTTCAATTTTCTCTTCTGTCTTAAGTTGTTGATTTTGATATATATAGGTGCATTATCTAGTATATTAACAACCAACCGGGGATATTGTGGACACTGCAAATCAGTAGTTTGGCTAAATAACGTAAAATGCCCCAATGTACATTCTGGAATATCAAAAATTCAAGATATCAAGCCTGTAACAGCATTCCAGGTATGTTCTCATTCATCCTTCCTAGTGTTTTTCTCTTTACCTTGTGTCTGGATCCTTTGAGAGTAAGTAGCTTGAAGGGCTAACGATGGGTGAGAAAAGGGGAAAGAGAGATGGATAAGGAAAGAAACAATTTTTACAGAAAAGAATGATAGTTCTCTTAAGGGATGGCTTACTTTTGTTCACAGTAGATTGTGTTTTTGTTTGTGGGTGGAGATTCCACGTTGACTAGAGATAAGACAATTCGTATTATATAAGTCAGTATAAACTTCATCTTATAAACCGATAAACTAGTGAGTTATGCTTAAAGTCCACTTCTTAATATGGTATCAGAGTCATTTAAAGTCTATCCCAGTGAGAGTTTATTGAGTCTATCGTGTCATCCGCTATCGGACCGCTATTACACCATTCATAATTATATAGTCAAACATACAAGTTGAGAGTCTCTGGTGTGAGGAGGATGTGTTAAAGATTCACATCGACTAGAAATAAGAACAATTCGAAATATATAAGTGAATAAAAATCTCAACTTATAAGTCGGTTTTATAAGATTGAGTTAGATATAAAATGTCGTTTTTCATATTTATCTTAAGCTATCGATAAAAATGGTGTACTAGAGGAACTGGACTATACGTAGCTAAGACTAAATGTGTAGTCTTCCTAATTTCAGGTTGTGGAATATCTTTTAGATGATTCTGTATCAATAACATCTTCCTCAGACAGTGACAGTGATTCGGAAGGAGAACCAGTTTCGAAGTTATGGGCATATCGAAAGTTCAGGAAGTAATAGTATTTTCATTTCACTAAATTGTTTCTCTGTAATCATTTATAGAAAAGTAACATTAGATTTTTTGGACTCTGTTTCGTGGCTATACAGTAATATGTCATACACTGCACATACAGTAAGATGTCATACACTGCACATACAGTAAGGTGTTCCATCTCTTTTGCTTATATTCTTATATGGTTTGTTGTCTATATCACGTGTTTGTGTCGTTTAAAAATATAATTAAATTAAGAATGTCTAAAATAATAGGATGAAATTAAAAAAATTGCCATAATAATGAGATAAAAATAATTGTTAAACCCGTAAATAATAATTAAAAAATCTTACTTGAAGCCATCTACAAATGACTGAAACAGCTTCCAATGTTTTGGGGATTCATATCCGTGTAAACAACTAAATTTTTAAAAAAAACAAAAAAAAAACAAAGTCTGATTGCGATAACCATAACATAACATATTTCTATTCATTTGCATCATGCATCATATATTAATTATACTTAAAATACAAATATTGAAATTATAGGATTCTAAAATTAATAACATAATTCACTACAAGAAAAAAAATTAACAGGAGGTTTATTTTTACATTATCCATAGTTAAAATCTCTATCAAGTCATTTACTTACTATTGTAGTTTTCTCCACTAAACCATCTTTGGAGTGTTCTTTGGAATTTTATTAAACCTTAGGAAAAGTCTTTCAGAATTCCTGTTAAAATACCATGGGTTTAAGAACCTTCGTAAAATATAATGAGTTTCAAAATTTTCATAAAATGACATGTCGTTTGAAATAACCTTCGATCTCATTTTCCACAGTCTCTAACGATCCTCATGACTTCTCTCTTCCATTGTAGACACACTTCTCTTCGACACAGGCTCAATGGCCATCGACGGCAGTCCTAATAAGGAATCACAATTCAACCACACTTATGTCTATTATATCTAAGTAGAAGAAACATTACATAAGACACTATCTTTTTCTTACTCCAATATTGCTTCTTTCATCACTTTACTAAACTTGGGTCACAAGCCACTATTATCTTGCTCGGCAACAATTGGTATTTATCATTGTTTTATATATCCTAAATAATTGCATTATCTATCAGATGTGGCCTTTAGAGACATGTGTATTCTTGGCTAAAGATTGCAAGAACATATTACGATGAGAAATTAACTTTATCGCTTCTCACTTTCACATTGAATTAATTATTAGATGCATTTTAAAATAAAGACCTTAATTTAAAATATTTCAAAATTATGAGAATTAAATATTAATAATTATAACTAAAAGTAAAATTTAACATAAAATATTTGTGCATTAAAAGTTAAAACAAAATAAGTCAAGTTTTTTTTAAGTATGAGCTCGTAACAAAAAAAACTAAGAATTATATAAACCAACTACCATCAATCATCAAAATAATGCAAATACTCTTGAAATACTTATTATCAAAGATTAGTTGTTGATATACTTATTATCCAAGATTATTTTGCTGATTTTTTAAAATAGATTTTTAAAACTTTAGAAAACTTATTTGTAATGTAAAGTTGCATTTTCAAAATTTTAGAAATTTAGTTATAAAATATATTAAAACTATGTAGTTTTTAATTATTTATTTATAAATAGATTTAATTATATTTATTTATTGAAGTTTAAAAAATCTGAAGTGTTTTTATTGAGGTTGTACGATAAATCTTTGGAATTTAACGAAAGTTAAACAAACCTCCGTTATTTTGCTGAGATTTTAGAAAAAAAAAATTAAAATTTAACAAACGTTAAAAAAAACCCCTTATTTTACTAACTTTAAGAATAAACCTTTTGGAATTTAACTAAGGTTAAAAAAGTCTCCATTATTTTGCTGGGTTTTATAATAAACATTTGGAATTCAACGAAGATTAAAAAAAACTCCGTTATTTTGCTAAGGTTTTAAAATAAATATTTAGAATTTAACAAAGATTAAAAAAATATTCATTATTTTGCTAAGGTTTAAAAAAAATCATTGAAAAAAAAAACCTCAATTATTTTACTGAGATTTTTGAATAACCAACCTTTCGAACTTAACAAAGGTTAAAAAAAACCCTTAGTTAATTCAACCCATTCTTAGAATTATATCAACTACTAAATAACCTCTATTAAAAGTATTTTTTATTATAGTGATTTAAAAAAAATGTATTGAAAAAGAGAGATACTTTAAAGTACCTCATTTTAGGAAATACATGGTTGAGTTGTTTATTGAGTGAGGAGAATGAAGGAAGTGCCTTGTCTCGAACCTGAGATCAAACTGTTTGCAGCAAACCATCAGATCAGGTATCAGACAGACAACACTTCCAAAACATTTAATTATATATATATATATATATATATATATATATATATATATATATATATATATATATATATATATATATATATATTATATATATATAA